>OGYT01000493.1_pt1 | contig 30353 bp, 25 predicted proteins | sample 1576631 | NCBI WGS metagenome assembly OGYT01 (sample SAMEA3541588, study PRJEB24748) | human gut metagenome | biome: human gut; feature: human-associated habitat; material: faeces | place: China | collected 2012
AAAATAAAAAGGTTATTATGAAAACAAAAGGATGGATTTTAACTGTAATTTGTAGCAAATGCTCTACCAGATCGGCGCGCTGGAGGCGATAGTGCGCGCTGAGAATGGCGTGTTGCGCCACGTCAAGCCGCACGGCATGCTCTATAACCAGGCGGCAAAAGATCCGCAGCTTGCTGACGCTATCGCCAAAGCGGTATATGACGTTGACGCGGGTCTGGTGCTGGTAGGCCTGGCGGGCAGCGAGCTGATTCGCGCCGGGCAGCGTTATCAGCTGACCACCCGCCAGGAGGTCTTCGCCGACCGCGGCTATCTGGCGGACGGCAGCCTGGTGCCGCGTACCCAGCCCGGCGCGCTGATCGAGAGCGAAGAGCAGTCGCTGGCGCAAACCCTGGAAATGGTGCAGCACAGCCGGGTGCGGAGCATCACCGGCGAATGGGCGCACGTGGTGGCGGAAACCGTCTGCCTGCATGGCGACGGCGAGCACGCGCTGGATTTTGCGCGCCGCTTGCGCGCGGCGTTTGCCGGGCGCAATATACAGGTCAGTGCGGAAGTAGAAGAATAAAAACAATATTATCAAGCAATTAACATTAGACAACAATTCACAACAACATACAGGATGTAACTATGGGAGAGTCATTATCTCTCTGGCCACTGATCGGCATTGCTGCGATCGTGGTCGGATTTGTTCTGCGTTTTAACCCGGTACTGGTGGTTATTGTGTCCGGGATCATCACGGGTCTGACGGCGCATATGCCGATCGCGACCATTCTGGAAAAGCTGGGAGAAGGATTTCTTAATACCCGCAACCTGCCGTTTATTCTGCTGCTGCCGCTGGCGGTGATTGGCCTGCTGGAGCGGCACGGTCTGAAAGAGCGCGCGCAGACGTGGATCGCGAAGATCCGCAGCGCCACCGCCGGTCGTCTGCTTATCGTCTATCTGTTCGTTCGTGAAGTGACCGCGGCGATGGGCCTCACTAGCCTGGGTGGTCATCCGCAGATGGTGCGCCCGCTGCTGGCGCCGATGGCGGAAGGGGCGGCGGAGAAAAACTTCGGCGCCTTGCCCGGCGAGGTGCGCTATCGTCTGCGTGCGATGTCGGCGGCGACCGACAACGTGGGCCTGTTCTTCGGGGAAGATATTTTCGTCGCCTTCGGGGCGATTATCTTTATGCATAACTTTATGCTGGAGTCGGGCGGCATTCAGACCGAGCCGCTGCATATCGCCCTGTGGGGGATCCCAACGGCGGTCTGCGCCTTCCTGATCCACTCCGCCCGCCTGTGGCGCCTCGACCGCCATCTCCAGCGCGAGCTGGACAAGGTTAACGCCGGGCAGGCGAAAGGCGGTGCCGCATGAATTTTCAGCAAACCTGGCTGTACTGGCTGGCGGGCGCGGTTCTGCTGGTGGTGGCGGTGATGTCATGGCGCGATAAGGCCAACCCGCGCAGGCTGACAACCGGCCTGTTCTGGGGGCTCTATGGCCTGGTGTTTCTGTTTGGCGACTGGACCTATGAGCTGGTCGGCGACAAGCGGGCCGTTAATATCGGCGTTGGCGTGGTGGTGGTGGTGCTGGCGCTGATCGCCGGTTTTGGCGGCGTGCGCCTCGGTCGCTATCATCAGCGCTCGCAGGAAGAACGTACCGCCAGCGCCGCGCGTCTTGGCAACCGGCTGTTTTTCCCGGCGCTGGCGATCCCGGTGGTGACGGTGATCGGCGTGCTGCTGTTTAATAATCTCCCCTCGCTGCAGGTCGCTATCTTTGGCCCGGGCAATCACGCCACGCTGATCACGCTGTTTTCGATGACCGCGGGCACGCTGCTCGGTCTGGTGATGGCTATCCGCATGACCCATGAAACGGCGGCGCAGCCGTTACAGGAAGCCCGCCGCCTGCTGGATTCGGTGGGCTGGGCGTTTATTTTGCCGCAGATCCTCGCGGTGCTCGGGCTGCTGTTTACCGCCGCCGGCGTTGGCAACAGCATCTCCCTGCTGACGCAGCACTACCTGGCGGTAGACAGCCGGTTTATCGCCGTTGCCGTCTATACCCTGGGAATGGCGCTGCTGACGATGGTGATGGGCAACGCTTTCGCCGCGTTTCCTATCGTGACGGCGGGGGTCGGGATCCCGATTCTGGTGCTGCAGCACGGGGGGGAACCCGGCGGTGATGGCGGCCATTGGCATGTTCTCCGGCTACTGCGGTACCCTGATGACGCCCATGGCGGCGAACTTCAATATCGTGCCTGCCGCGCTGCTGGAGCTGCCGGATAAAAACGCGGTCATAAAAGCCCAGGTGCCGACCGGCGTTATGCTGCTTATCGTGAACGTATTTTTGCTCTATTTCCTGATGTTCCTGTAAGGAGGGATCATGGCTGGCGTGTTAATTACCGGTTTTGAGCCGTTCGGCGGCGAAGCGGTTAACCCTTCGTGGGAAGTGGTAAAGCGGCTGGATGGCGCTATTATCGGCGGACAGCCGGTGGCGGCGCGGCAGCTGCCGTGCGTCTTTGGCGACGCCCTGACGGCGCTGAACGCCGCGCTGGATGAGCTGGATCCCGTCCTGACCCTGGCGATTGGCCAGGCGGGCGGTCGCGTCGACATCACCGTTGAGCGGGTGGCGATCAACGTCGATGATGCGCGGATCCCGGACAATAAAGGCCTGCAGCCGATCGACGTACCGATCGCTGCCGGCGGGCCGGCGGCGTACTTCAGCACGCTGCCGATCAAAGCGATCGTAACCGCCCTGCGCAGCCGGGGGATCCCGGCGTCGGTGTCGCAGACGGCGGGGACGTTTGTCTGTAATCACGTGATGTACGGCCTGCTGCACAGCCTGCGTCATCGCAGCGGCACGAAGGGCGGGTTTATCCATATTCCGTATTTGCCGGAGCAGGCCGCGGCTCATCCCGGCGAAGCCAGTATGGCGGTAGAGACGGTGCAGGCCGCGCTGGAGACGGCCATCGCCGTTGCCCTGCAGCAGGATGGCGATGTGAAAGTCGGCGGTGGGGCAACGCATTAACACAAGGACAAGATTATGCCGGAAGGTCCGGAAATTCGCCGCGCGGCGGATAGCCTGGAAGCGGCGATTAAAGGCGAACCCCTGACCGGGGCGTGGTTCGCCTTCCCGCAGTTACAACATTACCAATCTCAGCTGGTCGGCCAGCGAGTGACGCACATTGAAACTCGCGGTAAGGCGCTGCTGACCCACTTCTCCGGCGGGTTAACGCTGTATAGCCACAATCAGCTGTACGGCGTCTGGCGAGTGGTGGACGCGGGGGAGCAGCCTGAAACGACGCGCGTTCTGCGCGTTCGGCTGCAGACCGCGCGCAGGGCGATTTTGCTCTACAGCGCCTCTGATATTGAGATGCTGACGCCCGAGCAGCTCGCCCGCCATCCGTTTTTGCTGCGGGTCGGGCCGGATGTGCTCGATATGCGCCTTAGCGTTGAACAGGTCAAAGCGCGGCTGCTGTCGGCGAAATTCCGCAACCGCCAGTTCTCCGGTCTGCTGCTGGATCAGGCGTTTCTTGCCGGATTAGGCAACTATCTGCGCGTGGAGATCCTCTGGCAGGTGGGGCTGACCGGGCGGCATAAAGCCTCTGAACTGGATGAAAAACAGCTCGATGCGCTGGCGCATGCGCTGCTGGAGATCCCGCGATTGTCCTACAACACCCGCGGTCTGGTGGACGAGAATAAGCACCACGGCGCGCTGTTTCGCTTTAAGGTTTTTCATCGCGAAGGGGAGGCCTGCGAGCGCTGCGGCGGAATAATCGAGAGAACGATGCTATCGTCGCGGCCGTTTTACTGGTGCCCGGGATGTCAGCAATAAAAAAACGCGCCTTCAGGCGCGTTTTTTGTCGCTGCGATAGCCCTCTTAACGGGCGATATCGTTTTTGAAATCGCGCTTTTCGTAGCCGGTATACAGCTGGCGCGGACGGGCGATTTTCATGCCGTCGCTGTGCATTTCGTTCCAGTGCGCAATCCAGCCCACGGTACGCGCCATCGCGAAGATAACGGTAAACATAGAAGACGGAATGCCCATCGCTTTGAGGATGATACCGGAGTAGAAATCGACGTTCGGGTAGAGTTTCTTCTCAATGAAGTACGGGTCGTTGAGCGCGATGTGCTCAAGCTCCATGGCCACTTCCAGCAGATCGTCTTTGGTACCGAGCTCTTTCAGCACTTCGTGGCAGGTCTCACGCATCACGGTGGCGCGCGGGTCGTAATTTTTGTACACGCGGTGGCCAAAGCCCATCAGGCGGAAAGAGTCGTTTTTGTCTTTCGCGCGACGGACGAATTCCGGAATGTGTTCAACGGAGCTGATCTCTTCGAGCATCTTCAGCGCCGCTTCGTTGGCGCCGCCGTGTGCCGGTCCCCACAGGGAGGCAATACCCGCAGCGATGCAGGCAAACGGGTTCGCGCCGGAAGAGCCGGCGGTACGTACGGTGGACGTTGAAGCGTTCTGTTCGTGGTCGGCGTGCAGGATCAGGATACGGTCCATGGCGCGTTCCAGAATCGGATTCACTTCATATTTTTCACACGGCGTGGAGAACATCATATTCAGGAAGTTACCCGCGTATGAGAGGTCGTTGCGCGGATAAACGAAAGGCTGGCCGATAGAGTACTTGTAACACATTGCCGCCATCGTCGGCATTTTGGAGAGCAGGCGGAATGCGGCGATATCGCGGTGGCGTGGGTTATTCACATCCAGCGAATCGTGATAGAACGCGGCCAGCGCACCGGTGATACCGCACATGACGGCCATCGGGTGAGAATCGCGGCGGAACGCGTGGAACAGACGGGTAATCTGTTCGTGAATCATGGTGTGGCGGGTAACGATGGTTTTGAATTCGTCGTACTGGGCCTGGGTCGGCTTCTCACCGTTCAGCAGGATGTAGCATACTTCCAGATAGTTGGAGTCGGTTGCTAACTGATCGATCGGGAAACCGCGGTGCAGCAGGATACCTTCATCACCGTCGATAAAGGTGATTTTAGATTCGCAGGATGCGGTGGAGGTAAAACCAGGGTCAAAAGTAAACACGCCTTTTGAACCAAGACTACGAATATCAATAACATCCTGACCGAGCGTGCCCTTTAGCACATCCAGTTCGATAGCAGTATCACCACCCAGGGTGATTTTTGCTTTAGCATCAGACATTTATGGTCTCCTTAGCGCCTTTATTGCTTAAGGCTGCCGGGTGGTGGATTTGCATTCAGCCCGTAGCAGATGACATTACCAGTTTGTTATGTTGCACATCGCTCTGCGTCGCGAAAAGGGCAGGGTACAGAGCAAGGGCGCTTGATGGTACGTCTTCAGCCTACGACGAAACAACAGCAAATCAGCGTTTTAGCAGCCCGAATATTATAAAACTATATACCACTAATAACTGTCCTGATTACATCGGTCAATACTCTCTCACTGTTGCATAACTTATTCTCAGGTAAAAGAGTGACCCCATAACTTTTGCGTATTATTGCATTTATCTGGTAATGGTTGTAACAATAATGTTTAATATTTGTCAAATCAGATGATTAAAAATTAAAAATATGTTGTTATCGTGACATGGATCACTGTTCGGGAGAAAACCCGACAAACTATATGTAGGTTAATTGTAATGATTTTGTGAACGGCCTATACTGCCGCCAGGTCTCCGGAACACCCTGCAATCCCGAGCCACCCAGCGTTATTTTGTCACGCTTTAACTCCTGGAAAGGCGTTTTAACATGACTTTTAGTTATAGATAAGGACGCTGTCTGACCCGCAAGCAGACCGGAGGAAGGAAACAATAAGAACAGCATGTGGGCGTTATTCATGGTAAGAAATGTGAAAAAACAAAGACCTGTCAATCTGGATCTGCAAACGATCCGGTTCCCAATCACGGCGATAGCGTCCATTCTCCATCGCGTATCCGGAGTGATCACCTTCGTGGCGATCGGGATTCTGCTTTGGCTGCTGGGCACCAGCCTTTCCTCTCCCGAAGGTTTTCTCACTGCGGCATCCATTATGGATAGCTTCTTTGTGAAGTTCATCATGTGGGGCATCCTGACCGCGCTGGCGTATCACGCGGTGGTCGGTATTCGCCACCTGCTGATGGATTTTGGCTACCTTGAAGAAACCCTCGAAGTAGGGACACGCTCCGCCAAAATTTCTTTTGTTATTACTGTCGTGCTTTCACTTCTCGCAGGAGTCCTCGTATGGTAAGCAACGCCTCAGCACTAGGACGCAACGGCGTACATGACTTTATTCTGGTCCGTGCTACCGCTATCGTTCTGACCCTCTACATCATCTATATGGTTGGCTTCTTTGCCACCACCGGTGAAATTTCATGGGAAGTCTGGACGGGCTTTTTCTCCTCCGCGTTCACTAAAGTCTTCACCCTGCTGGCTCTCGTTTCCATTCTGATCCACGCCTGGATCGGGATGTGGCAGGTATTAACGGACTACGTTAAACCACTGGCCGTGCGCTTAATTCTGCAACTGCTGATCGTTGTTGCGCTGGTGGCTTACGTTCTTTATGGATTTGTTGTGGTGTGGGGTGTGTAATGAAATTGCCTGTCAGAGAATTTGATGCTGTTGTCATTGGTGCCGGCGGCGCAGGTATGCGCGCGGCGCTGCAGATTTCCCAGAGCGGCCAGACCTGTGCGCTGCTCTCTAAAGTTTTTCCGACCCGTTCCCATACCGTTTCCGCGCAGGGTGGTATCACCGTCGCGCTCGGTAATACCCATGAAGATAACTGGGAATGGCATATGTACGACACCGTTAAGGGGTCGGACTACATTGGCGATCAGGACGCCATCGAATACATGTGTAAAACCGGCCCGGAAGCGATTCTGGAGCTGGATCATATGGGTCTGCCGTTCTCGCGTCTCGAAAATGGCACGATTTATCAGCGTCCGTTCGGCGGCCAGTCGAAAAACTTCGGCGGCGAGCAGGCGGCACGTACCGCTGCGGCGGCTGACCGTACCGGTCACGCGCTGCTGCACACTCTCTATCAACAGAACCTGAAGAATCACACCACTATTTTCTCCGAGTGGTACGCGCTGGATCTGGTGAAAAACGCCGATGGCGCGGTGGTCGGTTGTACCGCCCTGTGTATCGAAACCGGTGAAGTGGTTTACTTCAAGGCTCGCGCCACCGTGCTGGCTACCGGCGGCGCCGGTCGTATCTACCAGTCCACCACCAATGCCCATATCAATACCGGCGACGGCGTTGGTATGGCGATCCGCGCCGGCGTGCCGGTGCAGGATATGGAAATGTGGCAGTTCCACCCGACCGGTATCGCCGGGGCGGGCGTTCTGGTGACAGAAGGCTGCCGCGGTGAAGGCGGCTACCTGCTGAACAAACACGGCGAACGTTTCATGGAACGTTATGCCCCGAATGCGAAAGACCTGGCGGGTCGCGACGTGGTGGCGCGTTCCATCATGATCGAAATCCGTGAAGGTCGCGGCTGCGATGGTCCGTGGGGCCCGCACGCCAAGCTGAAGCTCGATCACCTCGGTAAAGAAGTGCTGGAATCCCGCCTGCCGGGCATCCTGGAGCTCTCCCGCACCTTTGCCCACGTCGACCCGGTAAAAGAGCCGATTCCGGTTATCCCAACCTGCCACTATATGATGGGCGGTATTCCGACCAAAGTGAGCGGACAGGCGCTGACCGTCAACGAGCAGGGCGAAGATGTGGTTATTCCGGGACTGTTCGCGGTAGGCGAAATCGCCTGCGTATCGGTACACGGCGCGAACCGTCTGGGCGGCAACTCGCTGCTTGACCTGGTGGTCTTTGGCCGCGCGGTGGGTCTGCACCTGCAAGAGTCTATCGCCGAGCAGGGCGTACTGCGCGACGCGACGGATGAAGAGATCGACGCTTCTCTGGAACGTTTGAACCGCTGGAACGGCAACCGGAATGGTGAAGACCCGGTCGAAATCCGCAAAGCGCTGCAAGAGTGTATGCAGCATAACTTCTCGGTCTTCCGCGAAGGGGATGCAATGGCGAAGGGCCTTGAGCAGCTGAAAGCCATCCGCGAGCGTCTGAAAAACGCCCGCCTGGATGATACTTCCAGCGAGTTCAACACCCAGCGCGTTGAGTGCCTGGAGCTGGATAACCTGATGGAAACCGCTTACGCCACCGCGATGTCTGCGAACTACCGTACCGAAAGCCGCGGCGCGCATAGCCGCTTCGACTTCCCGGATCGTGATGATGAAAACTGGCTGTGCCATTCCCTGTATCTGCCAGAGTCGGAATCCATGACGCGTCGTAGCGTCAATATGGAACCGAAGCTGCGTCCGGCATTCCCGCCGAAGATTCGTACTTATTAATGCGGAGACAGGAATATGAAACTCGAGTTTTCAGTTTATCGTTATAACCCGGACGTAGACGATGCTCCGCGCATGCAGGATTACACCCTGGAAGCGGAAGAGGGTCGCGACATGATGCTGCTGGACGCGTTAATCCAGCTGAAAGAGAAAGACCCGTCGCTGTCGTTCCGCCGCTCCTGCCGTGAAGGGGTTTGTGGCTCCGACGGTCTGAACATGAACGGGAAAAATGGTCTGGCGTGCATCACGCCGATCTCCGCGCTGAATCAGCCGGGTAAGAAAATTGTTATCCGTCCGCTGCCAGGATTACCGGTTATCCGTGATTTGGTGGTAGACATGGGGCAATTCTATGCACAATATGAGAAGATTAAGCCTTACTTGTTGAATAATGGGCAAAATCCTCCGGCTCGTGAGCATCTGCAGTCGCCAGAGCAGCGTGAGAAACTCGATGGTTTGTACGAGTGTATTCTCTGCGCATGTTGTTCAACGTCTTGCCCGTCGTTCTGGTGGAACCCGGACAAGTTTATCGGCCCGGCCGGCCTGCTGGCCGCGTATCGCTTCCTGATCGACAGCCGCGATACCGAAACCAGCGAGCGCCTCGAAGGGCTGAGCGATGCTTTCAGCGTATTCCGCTGTCACAGCATTATGAACTGCGTCAGTGTGTGTCCTAAGGGGCTGAACCCGACGCGCGCCATCGGCCATATTAAGTCGATGCTGCTGCAGCGCAGTGCGTAAGTAACCCGGTCTGCCCCGGATGGCGCTAGCGCTTATCCGGGCTACCAAAAGCAGTAGCCCCGGCAGCGTTCGTGCCGCCGGGAAATGAATACCCTAAATAATTCGAGTTACAGGACGGCGGCGACGCAGCGAATCCCCAGGAGCTTACTCAAGTAAGTGACTGGGGTGAATGAGGAAAGCCAACGCACATGTAACTTGAAGTATGAAGGGGATAGCAGGAAATCTTTAAAAACCGCCAAATATGTACCAGTAATCAAGGCGTTCAGAGCGAGGTAAGGCGGCAACTGAACGCATCCCCGGGAGCATAGTGAACTATGTGACCGGGGTAAGTGAAGGCAGCTAACGCAACCGCAGCCTGAACGCCGAAGATTAATGGCAGTTTTTAAAGGTTCCTTAGCGGACGAAACCACAACTCATCCGCAACAAGTGAACCCCGGCACGTACAACTTCTGTGCGTGGTAGTTTCTACGGCGAAATAAGCATATAAATGCTTAAGGGATCACGATGCAGAACGGCGCAATGAAAGCCTGGCTGGACTCTTCTTACCTCTCTGGTTCGAACCAGAGCTGGATAGAACAGCTCTATGAAGACTTCTTAACCGATCCTGACTCTGTTGACGCCAACTGGCGTTCTATGTTCCAGCAGTTACCTGGCACCGGAGTCAAACCGGATCAATTTCATTCCAAAACGCGTGATTATTTCCGCCGCCTGGCGAAGGATGCCTCGCGTTACACTTCTTCGATTTCCGACCCTGACACCAATGTGAAGCAGGTTAAAGTCCTGCAGCTCATCAACGCATACCGCTTCCGTGGTCACCAGCATGCGAATCTCGATCCGCTGGGACTGTGGCAGCAAGAGAGAGTAGCGGATCTCGATCCGGCTTACCACGATCTGACCGAGGCCGATTTCCAGGAGATCTATAACGTAGGTTCTTTTGCCATCGGTAAAGACACGATGAAGCTGGGCGATCTGATCTCTGCCCTGAAGCAAACCTATTGCGGCTCCATCGGCGCGGAATATATGCACATTACTTCTACCGAAGAAAAACGCTGGATCCAGCAGCGTATCGAGTCGGTAGCAGGCAAAGCGAGCTTTAGCGCCGAAGAGAAAAAACGCTTCCTGAGCGAGCTGACCGCGGCGGAAGGCCTCGAACGCTACCTCGGGGCGAAATTCCCGGGCGCAAAACGCTTCTCGCTGGAAGGCGGGGATGCGCTGATCCCGATGCTCAAAGAGATTATCCGCCACGCGGGTAAGAGCGGCACCCGCGAAGTGGTGCTGGGCATGGCGCACCGCGGTCGTCTGAACGTACTGGTCAACGTGCTGGGTAAAAAACCGCAGGACCTGTTCGACGAATTTGCCGGTAAACATAAAGAACACCTCGGTACCGGTGACGTGAAGTACCACATGGGCTTCTCGTCCGACATGGAAACCGAAGGCGGCCTGGTGCACCTGGCGCTGGCGTTTAACCCGTCGCACCTGGAAATCGTCAGCCCGGTGGTTATCGGCTCCGTACGCGCTCGCCTCGATCGTCTCGACGAACCGAGCAGCAACAAAGTTCTGCCGATCACCATTCACGGCGACGCCGCGGTCACCGGCCAGGGCGTGGTTCAGGAAACCCTGAACATGTCCAAAGCGCGCGGTTACGAAGTGGGCGGTACCGTACGCATCGTGATTAACAACCAGGTGGGATTCACCACGTCTAACCCGCTGGATGCGCGTTCTACCCCGTACTGCACCGACATCGGTAAGATGGTGCAGTCGCCGATTTTCCACGTCAACGCCGATGACCCGGAAGCGGTCGCTTTCGTGACCCGCCTGGCGCTGGATTTCCGTAATACCTTCAAACGCGATGTCTTCATTGACCTGGTGTGCTACCGCCGTCACGGCCACAACGAAGCCGACGAGCCGAGCGCAACCCAGCCGCTGATGTACCAGAAAATCAAAAAGCATCCGACCCCGCGCAAAATCTACGCTGACAAGCTGGAAGCCGATAAGGTCGCGACGCTGGAAGACGCTACCGAGCAGGTTAACCTCTACCGCGACGCGCTGGATGCCGGCGAATGCGTGGTGCAGGAGTGGCGTCCGATGAACATGCACTCCTTTACCTGGTCCCCATACCTCAACCACGAGTGGGATGAGAGCTATCCGGACAAAGTTGAACCTAAGCGTCTGCAGGAGCTGGCGAAACGCATCAGTACGGTGCCGGAAGCCGTTGAGATGCAGTCGCGCGTCGCGAAAATCTATGGCGATCGTCAGGCAATGGCCGCCGGCGAGAAGCTGTTCGACTGGGGCGGCGCGGAAAACCTCGCCTACGCCACGCTGGTCGATGAAGGCATTTCGGTGCGTCTGTCCGGCGAAGACTCCGGGCGCGGAACCTTCTTCCACCGCCACGCGGTGATCCATAACCAGAAAAATGGTTCAACCTATACGCCGCTGCAGCACGTCCACAACGGTCAGGGCCATTTTAAAGTCTGGGACTCCGTGCTGTCAGAAGAAGCGGTCCTGGCGTTTGAATACGGCTATGCCACCGCAGAGCCGCGTACCCTGACCATCTGGGAAGCGCAGTTCGGCGACTTCGCCAACGGCGCGCAGGTGGTTATCGACCAGTTCATCAGCTCCGGCGAGCAGAAGTGGGGCCGTATGTGCGGTCTGGTGATGCTGCTGCCGCACGGCTACGAAGGCCAGGGGCCGGAGCACTCCTCCGCGCGTCTGGAACGCTATCTGCAGCTCTGCGCCGAGCAGAACATGCAGGTTTGCGTACCGTCCACGCCGGCGCAGGTTTACCATATGCTGCGTCGTCAGGCGCTGCGCGGTATGCGTCGCCCGCTGATCGTGATGTCGCCGAAATCGCTGCTGCGTCACCCGCTGGCGGTATCAAGCATGGACGAACTGGCTAACGGCACCTTCCAGCCGGCAATCGGTGAAATCGACGATCTCGACCCGAAAGCCGTGAAGCGTGTTGTGCTGTGCTCTGGTAAGGTTTATTACGACCTGCTGGAACAGCGCCGCAAGAAAGAGCAAAAAGATGTCGCTATCGTTCGCATAGAGCAGCTCTACCCGTTCCCGCACCAGGCGGTACAGGAAGCGCTGAAACCGTATGCGCACGTGCATGATTTTGTCTGGTGTCAGGAAGAACCGCTCAACCAGGGCGCGTGGTACTGCAGCCAGCATCACTTCCGTGAAGTGATTCCGTTTGGGGCCTCTCTGCGTTATGCAGGCCGCCCGGCCTCCGCCTCTCCGGCGGTAGGATACCTGTCCGTTCACCAGAAACAGCAACAAGATCTGGTCAATGACGCGCTGAACGTCGATTAATTAAAGGATACATAATGAGTAGCGTAGATATTCTGGTTCCCGACCTGCCTGAGTCCGTAGCTGACGCAACGGTTGCCACCTGGCATAAAAAACCGGGCGATGCGGTTGTTCGTGACGAAGTGCTGGTAGAAATCGAAACTGACAAAGTGGTACTGGAAGTACCGGCTTCAGCGGATGGCATTCTGGACGCGGTGATTGAAGACGAAGGCGCTACCGTGCTCTCTCGTCAGATCCTGGGCCGCCTGCGTGAAGGCAACAGCGCGGGCAAAGAGTCCGGTGCGAAAGCCGATGCCAAAGAGTCGACGCCGGCCCAGCGCCAGCAGGCTTCTCTGGAAGAACAAAACAACGATGCGCTGAGCCCGGCGATTCGCCGTCTTCTGGCGGAACACAGCCTCGACGCGGCGGCCATTAAAGGCACCGGCGTTGGCGGCCGCCTGACCCGTGAAGACGTGGAGAAGCATCTGGCGAGCGCGCCGGCTAAAGCTGAAGCGCCGGCGGCTGCTCCCGCTGCTGCTGCTGCTGCTCCGGCGGCGCAGCTGGGCAACCGCTCGGAAAAACGCGTGCCGATGACCCGTCTGCGCAAACGCGTTGCCGAGCGTCTGCTGGAAGCGAAAAACTCCACCGCCATGCTGACGACCTTTAACGAAGTCAACATGAAGCCGATTATGGATCTGCGTAAGCAGTACGGTGACGCGTTTGAAAAACGTCACGGTATCCGCCTGGGATTCATGTCCTTCTACGTGAAGGCGGTCGTGGAAGCGCTGAAACGCTATCCGGAAGTGAACGCCTCTATCGATGGCGACGACGTGGTGTACCACAACTATTTCGACGTCAGCATGGCGGTCTCCACGCCTCGCGGCCTGGTCACCCCGGTTCTGCGCGACGTCGATCTGCTGGGCATGGCGGATATCGAGAAGAAAATTAAAGAGCTGGCAGTAAAAGGCCGCGACGGCAAGCTGACCGTAGACGACCTGACCGGCGGTAACTTCACCATTACCAACGGCGGCGTATTCGGTTCTCTGATGTCCACGCCGATCATCAACCCGCCGCAGAGCGCGATTCTGGGCATGCATGCCATTAAAGATCGTCCGATGGCGGTGAATGGTAAGGTGGAAATTCTGCCGATGATGTACCTGGCGCTCTCCTACGACCATCGTCTGATCGACGGACGTGAGTCGGTTGGCTACCTGGTTGCGATTAAAGAGCTGCTGGAAGACCCGACTCGTCTGCTGCTGGACGTGTAGTCAGCAAGAGTATGACCTACCGTAGGCCGGGTAAAGCGCGCGAGCGCCGTTATCAGGCCTACAGGTTTATAATTATTCCCTGAAGGATGGACTGAACACATGAACTTACATGAATATCAGGCAAAACAACTCTTTGCCCGCTATGGCTTACCGGCGCCGGTGGGTTATGCCTGTACTACTCCGCGTGAAGCAGAAGAAGCCGCTTCAAAAATCGGCGCGGGTCCGTGGGTAGTGAAATGTCAGGTTCACGCTGGTGGCCGCGGCAAAGCGGGCGGTGTGAAAGTAGTGAAGAGCAAAGAAGACATTCGCGCATTTGCTGAACACTGGCTGGGCAAACGCCTCGTCACCTATCAAACAGATGCGAACGGCCAGCCGGTTAACCAGATTCTGGTTGAAGCGGCGACCGATATTGATAAAGAGCTGTACTTGGGCGCGGTTGTTGACCGTAGCTCCCGTCGCGTGGTCTTTATGGCCTCTACCGAAGGCGGCGTGGAAATCGAAAAAGTGGCGGAAGAGACTCCGCACCTGATCCACAAAATCGCCATCGATCCGCTGGCGGGTCCGATGCCTTACCAGGGCCGCGAACTGGCGTTCAAACTGGGTCTGGAAGGTAAACAGGTTCAGCAGTTCACCAAAATCTTTATGGGCCTGGCGACGATTTTCCTTGAGCGCGACCTGGCGCTGATCGAAATCAACCCGCTGGTGATCACTAAGCAGGGCGACCTGATCTGTCTCGACGGTAAACTGGGCGCTGACGGCAACGCGCTGTTCCGCCAGCCGGATCTGCGCGAAATGCGCGACCAGTCGCAGGAAGATCCGCGCGAAGCTCAGGCGGCGCAGTGGGAACTGAACTACGTCGCGCTGGACGGCAACATCGGCTGCATGGTGAACGGCGCGGGCCTGGCGATGGGTACCATGGACATCGTTAAGCTGCACGGCGGCGAACCGGCTAACTTCCTCGACGTTGGCGGCGGCGCAACCAAAGAGCGCGTCACCGAAGCGTTTAAAATCATCCTCTCTGACGACAACGTAAAAGCGGTTCTGGTTAACATCTTCGGCGGTATCGTACGCTGCGACCTGATTGCCGACGGCATCATCGGCGCGGTAGCCGAAGTGGGCGTTAACGTCCCGGTAGTGGTTCGTCTGGAAGGTAACAACGCCGAACTGGGCGCGAAGAAACTGGCTGACAGCGGCCTGAATATTATTGCAGCGAAAAGTCTGACGGATGCAGCTCAGCAGGTTGTTGCCGCAGTGGAGGGGAAATAATGTCCGTTTTAATTAATAAAGATACCAAGGTTATCTGCCAGGGCTTCACCGGTAGCCAGGGTACATTCCACTCTGAACAAGCCATCGCTTACGGTACGCAAATGGTTGGCGGCGTAACGCCGGGCAAAGGCGGCACCACCCATCTGGGCCTGCCGGTGTTCAACACCGTGCGCGAAGCGGTAGAAGCGACCGGCGCAACCGCATCCGTTATCTACGTTCCGGCGCCGTTCTGCAAAGACTCAATCCTGGAAGCTATCGATGCAGGCATTAAGCTGATTATCACCATCACCGAAGGCATCCCGACGCTGGATATGCTGACCGTGAAGGTGAAGCTGGATGAAGCGGGCGTGCGCATGATCGGGCCAAACTGCCCGGGCGTGATCACCCCAGGCGAATGCAAAATCGGCATCATGCCGGGCCACATTCACAAGCCGGGTAAAGTGGGCATCGTTTCCCGTTCCGGTACCCTGACCTATGAAGCGGTTAAGCAGACCACTGATTACGGCTTCGGCCAGTCCACCTGCGTGGGCATCGGCGGCGACCCGATCCCGGGCTCTAACTTCATCGATATCCTGAAGCTGTTCCAGGAAGATCCGCAGACCGAAGCGATCGTCATGATCGGTGAGATCGGCGGTAGCGCGGAAGAAGAAGCGGCCGCTTACATCAAAGATCACGTGACCAAACCGGTTGTCGGCTACATCGCCGGCGTGACCGCGCCGAAGGGCAAACGTATGGGTCACGCGGGCGCCATCATTGCCGGTGGTAAAGGGACGGCGGATGAGAAATTCGCCGCGCTGGAAGCCGCTGGCGTGAAGACCGTTCGCAGCCTGGCCGATATCGGCGAAGCGCTGAAAACCGTAATTAAGTAATAAGTAAAAAAACAGCCCTGACGTTCTGCATGGTTAAGGGCTGGTCCAATTTCGACATGGTTGGCCATCTGATGATGGCCTTTTTTTTGCCTGCCACTGCGCCATCAGGCGTTACGCCGTTTTCGCCCGCGATTTCATGCCGTTTAATCATATTCATCTGCGCAAATGAGATTATTTTTTGCGTCCGGCATCATCCTTTTTATCCGCGCTATTTTGCATATTAAGTGCTTGCAAAAGGCGGTGGGGAATAATGTGGTGCGAAAGAAAATGCATGAACAATGGGAGAGCTTTAGCTCGCTGGCAGCGCTTTTTTCGCGGGCTACCGGGCTGGAGACCACGGTGATTGAGGCGAATGACAATCGATTACCTGCTGGCTATGGTGGGTTAAATTTCTTTGCCTTACCGCTGATTCAGGACAATACATTATCCGGTTATATTATTTGCGACCATCATAACGCGACCGACAACCAGCATCGGGCGGCGGCGATACGATTACTGCATTTTATCGTTAATAATATGTCTGCGATTGCAGAAAACAGTGAAGTGGGCGAGAAACCGTTGTGGCATAAGAGAGAGTTTTATTATTCGCAAAAATCGTCGCATGAAATAAAACTGCTGTCGGCATTACGCTATATTGATGAAAATTTATATGGTGAGCTGTCTTTAGAGGCCGTCGCCGCTCACGTTTGTTTAAGCGCAAATTATTTTAGTCGTTTTTTTAAAAAACGCCAGGGGGTGAATTTTAAAGTCTGGGTTAATCAGCGCAAAATGCAGCGTGCCGGAGAACTGCTTGGCGATCCGTCATATTCGGTAGACAGCGTAGCGCGTAAGCTTCAGTTTGCGCAAACCAGCTACTTTTGTCGGGTGTTTCGCGCCGCTCATCGCACCAGCCCGCAGTCGTTCCGCGATCGGCATCTCGCAGCCGCTTCACGGTAAGTCGATTAGCCGCCGTTTTATCGTTAATACAGATTTTTCCTGGAGCGCTCATAATGTGTGGCCGATCGCGGAAAAATTTTCATTTATGCTCACCAGCGGGCAATTAAATTTCATCGTCTCATCGACTGACTTCGCAAATAAACAAGTTAATGTGAAAAAATATTGACAACTTATTGCTGTTATTTGCATGGCAATCACATTGTTTAAATTGTGTTTATTGTAGTGCCTGGGTATTATTGGTTATTATTTGATCAATAACAGTGTGCATTTATCATGGAATAGATCAATGACATCTGAAGGTAAAATAAAATATAACACCCGGGGCTAATCTGATGTCCTTGCGCGCTTTTTTTATCTATTAAACAATTTTTTGCACGCCGTAAATGGAAGACGTTATGAGAGGAAAAATCCCCAAAACTGAATTACTGGTGACCTTTGAGGTTGTGGCTCGCCACGAAAGTTATACTCGAGCAGCGGAAGAGTTGGCTTTAACACAAAGCGCCGTGTTCCGACAGGTCACGGCGCTGGAGGATTTCCTCCATACGTCATTATTTAATCATGCTAAAAAAAGGATTTTTTTAAATGCGGCTGGCAAGCATTATTTGACTATCGTTAAGGAAACGCTTAACAAACTGGAACGTGATACCAACTCCATTATGACATGGCAACCGACGGTGCAGGTGCTTGAGCTGGCCGTCAATCCTACCTTTAGCACCCACTGGCTGATCCCCAACCTGCGCGAGTTTAATAAATTACATCCGGGCATTATCGTTAATATTCATTCGCTGGCTAATATTGGCGATTTTCTTAGCCGCGAGTACGATGCCGCCATTATGCGCGAGGATTTTTGCTCGCCGTGGGCGGAGGTTGAGTATCTGTTCGAAGAGGAAATTCTGCCGGTGTGCGGCTGCGGGCTGCTGTCCGAACCCGGGCAGAAGCTGGCGGTCGAGGAGCTGCTGGGCGAGTTTCCGCTGCTGCATCAAAGCACGCGAATTCACGGCTGGCAGGAGTGGTTTGCGCTGTCGAATATCACCAGCCCGCAGATCAACATCGGTCCGCGTTTTGACCTGCTCTCAATGCTGATTGCGGCGGTGCGTTCGAACCTGGGGGTGGCGCTGCTGCCGCGTTTTGCCATTCAGCATGACCTGGATAGCGGTGAGATGGTGATCCCCTGCGATGTGCCGATTCGCACCGGCAACCGCTTCATTATGACGTGGCAGGAGGATAAAGCGGAATCCCGACATTTACAGGTATTCCGCGAGTGGCTGCTGCAAAAATCGGTGGTCTCGGCAGCCTGACGGCGCGTTATCCGGGCCGCAGACGGCGGTGCCGGGCGCAGAGCGGCATCATCTCCCGGAGGCGATGCTGCGCATCTGTCCGGGCTACCGGCCCGCAGAACGCTGTGAACCCGTAGCCCGGCTAAGCGCAGCGCGAGCCGGGTAAAACTACCAGTCGATTCCCACCTGCGCCTGAATACCGCTGTCAAAGGCATGCTTCACCGGACGCAGCTCACTAACCGTATCGGCAAGCTCCAGCAGCCGGGCGTGGCAGCCGCGGCCGGTGACAATCACGTTCTGCCGCGGCGGACGATTCTCTATCGCCGCGATCACTTCCTGAGTATCCAGATAGTGATACGCCAGCATATAGGTAAGTTCATCCAGCACCACCAGATCGTAGCTCGGGTCGGCCAGCATGCGCTTGCACTCCTGCCATACGGCCGACGCCGCCTCGATATCTGCCTCCCGGTTTTGCGTTTCCCAGGTAAAGCCGGTGCCCATAATGTGAAACTCAACGCCGAGCGGATGCAGCGTGTTGTACTCTCCATTATCCCACTGACCTTTAATGAACTGGGCAGCACCGACGCGCTTACCGTGGCCGACGGCGCGCGTTGCCGTACCGAAGGCGGCGGTGGATTTACCTTTGCCGTTGCCGGTGAAGACGATCAGAATGCCTTTTTGCTCCGTTGCCGCCGCCACGCGGGTAGCAACCTGCGTTTTCAGCTTCTGCTGGCGCTGACGATGGCGGTCGGGATTGCCTCGCGCGTGCATAAATGCTCCTTAGTGTCCTGCCGGACAGGTGGCGCAGCGGTGCTGCTGCTCGAACTGGCTAAAGAAGTTGTTGCCTTTGTCGTCAACCAGCACAAACGCGGGCAGATTTTCGACTTCCATCATCCATACCGCTTCCATGCCCAGCTCCGGATACTCCAGGCAGCGCAAACTTTTAACATACTGCTGCGCCAGCAGGGCCGCCGCGCCGCCGATGCTGCCGAGATTAAAGCCGCCGTGTTTATGGCAGGCCTCGGTCACCTGCTGGCTGCGGTTGCCTTTGGAAAGCATGATCAGACTGCCGCCCGCCGCCTGGAAAGCGTCAACATACCCATCCATGCGTCCGCCGGTGGTGGGGCCCAGCGAGCCGCAGGCCAGATTATTCGGCGTTTTCGCCGGGCCGGCGTAGTAGACAATATGCTTGCGCATATACTCCGGCATCGGTTCGCCGTTATCCAGACGCGCTTTGATTTGGGCATGGGCGATGTCGCGGGCGACGACAATCGGACCGCTCAGCGATAGCCGGGTGCCCACGGGCAGGGCTGACAGGTCGTGGAGGATGTCGCGCAGCGGCCGGTTCAGATCGAGCTGGACGGTCTGCGCCCCGTTTTCTATGCGCTGAGAATCAGGGATAAACTTGCCCGGGTTATGTTCCAGCTTCTCCAGCCAGATGCCGTGTTTGTTGATTTTGGCTTTGATGTTTCGGTCGGCGGAGCAGGAAAGCGCCATTGCGATAGGGCAGGAGCCGCCGTGCCGCGGCAGGCGAATCACGCGAATGTCGTGGGCGAAGTATTTGCCGCCAAACTGTGCGCCGATGCCGAACTCGCGGCTGGCTTTGAGCAGCGCCGCTTCCAGCGACGTATCGCGAAACGCCTGGCCCAGTTCGTTTCCGCTGGTGGGCAGATTGTCGTAATATTTTGTCGAAGCCAGCTTCGCCACCTTCAACGCCTGGTCCGCCGACAGGCCCCCCACGACAAAGGCGATGTGGTACGGCGGGCAGGCGGCGGTGCCCAGCGCCTTCATTTTTTCAATCAGGAAGGCGGTGAGTTTTTCCGGCTGCAGAATAGATTTTGTTTCCTGAAATAGCGCGGCTTTGTTCGCCGAACCGCCGCCTTTATTGACGAAGAGGAAGCGGTACTCGCTGCCCGGCACCGCGCTGATATCAATCTGCGCGGGCAGGTTGGTCTCGGTGTTGACCTCGGTATACATATCAAGGGGAGCATTTTGCGAATAGCGTAAATTGTTGTCCTGAAAGGTGGTGTAGATGCCCTGACTCAGAGCTTCCGCGTCGTTACCGCCGGTCCAGACGTTCTGGCCTTTGCTCGCGACGATGGTGGCGGTCCCGGTATCCTGGCAGTTTGGCAGCACGCCTTTTGCCGAGACTTCGGCGTTGCGCAGCAGCTGTAGCGCCACGTATTTATCGTTGCCGCTGGCCTGCGGGTCGTGCAGGATGCTGGCGATCTGCTTTAAGTGCCCGGCGCGCAGGAAAAACGACGCCTCATAAAATGCCTGCTGAGCCAGCAATGTTAACGCTTCCGGCGCAACCTTGATGACCTCTTCTCCATCTAACTCTGTCACCTTAACATGTTGATTCGTTAGCAGTTCATATTCGGTATTATCGTTGCTCTGAACAAAAAGTTCCTGCCAGACAAAGGGTTTCGACATTTTACTTCTCACTATTTCGCTAAAAAGAGATTGGCCCGCGTCGCATTCGCGACGTACTCGATGGTCTGCTGGGCGCGGACGCTGTTGCCGGCTGCATCCAGCGGAGGGGAGTAGACGGCGATAGCGTATTGCCCGGGAACGACGGCGACCATTCCGCCGCCAACGCCGGATTTTGCCGGGATACCGACGGTGTACAGCCATTTGCCGCTGCCGTCGTACAGCCCGGCGATCGCCATTTCCGCCAGCACCTGCGGGACGTAGCTGGCGGTGAGCAGCTGCTTGCCGTTGAACGGTGATTTGCCATTGTTGGCGAGTACGGCCCCCATTTTGGCGAGCTGCTCAACGGTGATATCCACCGAACACTGACGGGTGTAGATTTCGACGGCTTCCTGAGGGTCGCCATAGAAGCTGCGGTATGAATTCATCAGCATCGCCAGCGCCTGGTTATGCTGATTGGTCTCCATTTCGGATTGAAATACCGGCTCGTTAACGCTCAGGGAGCTGTCGGCCCAGGCGTTGAGGTTGTTGAGAATGTTGTTCCAGCGGTCGGTTTTGTCTTTCGCCGCAATCAGGCTCACGGTGCTCATGGCGCCGGCGTTGACTAACGGGTTCTCCGGCGCGCCTTGCGTAAGCTCCACGGCTAAGCCGGAATTGAAGGGCAGGCCGGTCGCGTTCGCGCCGAGTTTATCCAGCACCTCCTGCGGCCCGCGCTGCTCCATCGCCAGCGCCAGGGTGAAAACTTTACTTAAGGATTCCATCGGAAAGGCTTTTGTCACGTCGCCGGTCTGGTAAATTTTGCCTTCGACCGTCGCGAGCGTAATGGCGAAATTATTCGGGCTATAGCTCGCCAGGGCAGGGATATAGTCGGCGACTTTACCGTCGTGGTTACTCTTATATTTCTGATGCGCCTGCTCGATAATGCTGGCGTAGTCCGGCGCGCTTTGCGCCTGCGCGGCGGCGCTAAACAGTAAGCTGGCGGTTAAGATGCAGGTGCCAAGGAATTTCACGTTCATGGTGTGTCCCGTTGGGATGATTGGAGGGAACCGGGCCGGACGTATCCGGCCTGGGGCTCATAGCCATTTTGCTGTCAGGACATCGCCACTTCTGACGTTTCGCTGGCAGGGCGCTCCTGCTCCGGTTTTTTGACCGGGGCGGTGCCGCGGCAGCCTTCTCCGTAATGCTCGCCTTCCCAACGGCCAACGATGGCGGCGCCCATGGCGTTACTCATCACGTTGGTGGCGGAGCGACCCATATCGAGGAACGGGTCGACGCCCATCAGCAGGATCAGGCCCGCTTCCGGAATGTTGAACTGGTTCAGCGTCGCGGCGATAACCACCATTGAGGCGCGCGGCACGCCCGCCATCCCTTTGGAGGTCAGCATCAGGATCAGCAGCATGGTGATCTGCTCGCCCATGCTGAGGTGGACGTTACAGGCCTGGGCGATAAACACCGTGGCGAACGAGCAGTAGGCCATGGAGCCGACCAGGTTAAAGGAGTAACCGATGGGCAGGACGAAGCTGGCGATTTTGGAAGAGACGCCGAATTTTTCCAGCTTATCGAGGGTTCCTGGGAAGGCGGCTTCTGAGCTGGATGTGGTGAAGGCCAGCAGCGCGGGCTCGAAGATCGCTTTGGTCAGACGGCTGATACATGGGCCGACAATCACCGTCGACAGGCCAATCAGGATTGCCCACAGCATGCCCAGCGTCAGGTAGAACTCACCCATAAAGATCCCGGCGCTGACCATCACGCCAAGACCGCGCTCGGCAATCAGCCCGGAGATGGCGGCGAAAACGGTCAGCGGTGCGAACAGCATGACGTACCCTGTGAGCTTCAGCATCACGTGGACCAGCGAATCGAGCACCTTCACAATGGGCTCGGCTTTTTCGCCGATCGCCGCCAGGCTGCAGCCGAGGAAAATAGAGAACACCACGATTTGCAGAATTTCGTTGCGCGCCATCGCATCAACGATGCTGGTGGGTACCGCGTGCGAGATAAACACTTTCAGGGTGAAGGGCTCGGACTGAACGGCGGCCACGGCTCCGGCATCGTGGGGGACAAAGTTGATGCCCGCGCCTGGCTGGAACAGATTGACGATCACCAGACCCAGCGCAATCGACAGCAGCGAGGCGCAAATAAACAGGAAAAAGGTTTTAGAGAATATACGCCCGAGCGTTTTCGCATCGCCCATTTTGGCGATGCCGACCACCAGCGTTGATATTACCAGCGGGGCGATAATCATTTTTACCAGGCGTAAAAATATAGTGGTAAAAATGGAAATATCCTGCGCATAGGATTTTGCTGTATCTGCTGATGCCATATTATTAATGATCACCCCGGCAATCATGCCGAGTATCAGGCCTAATATGATCATTTTGGTTAAACTTATTTTTTTCATATTTACTCCATCGGAACAGGGTTAGTCGGTGAAGTGGTGTAGGGCGGCGTACGCCTGCGCCAGGCAGCAGCGCAGACGTACCCCTGTGGTGACCAACCGCATAAATTGTCTGGAATACAGTGATACAGCGAAATTCTGTACCCCAATGGATGTTGTTGTATTTTAGAAATTACAGGTCGAACTCAATACTTAATAACGGCGCATGCTGCTGAGCACCATAAACATCATTGTCCCCGACGTTGCCGGAAATAATAGTCCGTGGCATGACGATTTTTACCGCGTTGGCCGGATCGAACCAGACAATACGATGAATAAAATCAGGCTTCACGTTATATAAACCGGCAATGAGCTGCGGGGTTAATTGCTCAGAACGTTTGACCCGCTGATAATCTTCCCGGGTTTTAAATAAAATATCTAAAACCAGTTCATACGGTCCGGCGTTTTTGGAGCGGATCACCTGCGCCAGTGAGCATAGGGATTGTTTCATGCCTGAACTCCTTCTGGCGTCACCTGTTCGATATGGAAGTCAAAGCGCAGCGCGTCGCTGGCTTCGATCAGGTGATAGATTGAGAACTCATACACCGGGCCGCTCTGAATATCGGAAGGCGAGAACGGGAAGGCGAGGTTGCCCGCGGTGGCAATGCGGTTTTCATAGCCGTAGTGCAGCAGGGTAGAGCGCACCAGCGAACAGACGCTGTTGGCGATATCCTGGGTTGGCGCAACGACATCAAGCAGGATGCCCAGTTCGTGCCCGGCAGTTTTCATTGGTTCGTGATTGCCCATCACGCCGTTCTTTCCATACAGATGGAAGGTCATGCGGATGCTGTCATCGTTCAGGGAGAGGTTACGTGCGACGCTGGTCTGTACCTCTTCAAGAATATTATCGATTCCGGCAATCATGATCGGGTCGCGCGTTCCGGCAATGGTCAGGCAGCGGAAGCCGACCCGCCGCGCGCCTTCCAGCTTCAGCGCGTACGGCGTCGCTTCATGACGAGAACCGCTGACGTAAACCTCGCCTTCGTTGACGGCTTTGAAGGTGCATCCTTTCAGGTTAAGCACGCCGCCCGGACCGGGCAGGAAATACGGATCGGACTTCTCGTACAGCGTATGCGCCGCCGCAGAGGTTTCGGTAAACTTACGCTTTGGATTAAACGCTTTCAGCGTAAAGCCGCTGTCGTCGATAATCCCCATGGCGCAGTCGGAACCGGAGCCCGGCGTGGCGGCAATGGCCGCGCATTCGAGGATCTTGCCGCAGTGCAGGGCGAGCCCCTCATCAAAGCCCTGCATAATCGGCAGCGCCGCGAAGCAGGCCGGATCGTACGCCCGGCCGCCAAGCACCACCTGGGCGCCGGCGGCGAGCGCCCGCTGAAAGGGTTCGATCCCCATCTGGGCGACGATATAGGTACTCTCTTCAATGGCCTCGTGGGTCAGTTCAGGCACAAAGTCCAGGGCGGTGATTTTGCCGTTATCCAGCGCCTGATGAACGATGGCTTTATCGACATCAGACGGGATCAGCGCCATGGAGAACGACAGTTTTTCTTCCTGCGCAATCTCATGGATAATCTGCCGACACCACTCCAGATGCGGCGCGGCGCCGGATCCTCCAGCGGTGCCGATCACCACCGGAATGTTATTCTTCACCCCGGCGACGATCATATAGCGCAGATCGCGTTTCACCCCGGCCCGGTCGGTAAAAGGTTTGCCTGCCCCCAGATAGTGGGGGCCGGGATCGGATGAACCGGCGTCAACGGCAATCAGATCCGGCGATGCCTCCATAGCTTTACGAAAGCTCTCTTCCGGGAAGCCATAGCCGAGGATTGCCGTCGGCGATAAGATCTTAAAGGTACGAGCCATCTCTTAATCCTTAGTCTGCAACAGCGCGATGGTGCGGTTCATTTCGTTAAACACGATGTTAAGACCTTCGTCAAAGCCCATGCCCGGCTTGATCAGCATACGCATCGGACGCGCGGCCAGCGCGACGTGAACGCAGGTGCGGGCGCTGATCTCGGTTTCGTTACAGGTACCGCCCTGGTAGGCTTCCATCGCGTGTTTGTTGCAGTACAGCACCGCGTCCACGATGTTATGAATGCCGCCGAGATCCGGGGTTTTAATCTGCACCATGTGGCAGCTGCCGGCATCGGTAAAGTCAACGATATCCTGGTAGGTGTTACACCACTCGTCGGCGACAATTTTTACGCCGGAACCGAGGCGGGTCAGCTCTTTGGTAATGGCCGTGAGCATACGGATCTGGTCCGGTTTATTACCCGCATCCACCGGGCCTTCTATGTAGAGCGGCAGGCCCTGCGCCTCTTGCTCCAGGCTGGCGATATAGTCGGCGCAGCGAACCGGATCCATATCGAAAATCAGGCCGATGGTGCCGTACACGTCGATATGCAGCGTGGGGCGATAGCGGGGGCTGGTGCGCAGGCTTAAGATGCGGTCGGACAGCCAGCGGACATACTCACGCAGTTTTTCCCCTTTCAGACCCAGCTTCTCTTCGACGTTGTTAATGAGCGCATGCGGCAGGACGTCAACGCCTTTGAGGATCATTTTGTCCACGGCGATGTAGCGGTCGTCGCCGCTCTGACCAAATAACGGAATCGCTTCCGGTATGCAGGGCAACTGCCATTCGTCGCAAACCACCTCCGCCTTCAGGCGGCCGCTGGCCAGCGCTGTGGCGTCGAGCAGCGCCTGGGAAAGACCGTAGCGGACGGCGGTATGCAGCAGATGACCGTCGATGCGCAGCTTGTCGAAGAAGCGGGCGTTCGGCAGGAAGGTATCGACATCGCGGCCCTCCAGCAGCGGTTTGATATGATCGTTGAGGAACGGGATAAAGTTCTCCGCCAGGAACAGCGGGTCGCGGCCGCCCGCGCCGGAGTACTGTACGGCGGCACAGTCACCGACCGCCACCGCGCCGTTTTCCAGAATCAGCTGGACGGATACGCATTCACCCGCCTGGCGTACCGAGGTGAAGCCTGGCGTTACCGGAGCACCGGTATAAATGAACCCATCATGACCCGCGCCGTTTTTGATCGCCTGCTGATCGTCAAAATAGAATGAAGAGTAGCCAGCGGTGAAAAGGGCCTGTTTAATTTTCATTATGGTCTTCCTATTAATTTACTGTGGGATACCGCGTTGATGTCATCAACAACCATCTGGAATGAGGGTTTGCGTCCTTCAAATTGCGCACGTTCAGCGACGTAATCGTGGTGCAGGGCGAGGATGTCCTTCGGCAGCGGAACCGCGCCGGCTTCAAGCACGCGAATGGCGCCGGCATTGTCGCGAACCGGCAAAATTTTGCCCGCGTTGCAGGATGCGGGGGCAAAAGGCACGTCCAGGACGCCCGCTTCAAAGGCCAGCACCGTACCGCGGGCGATGTCGCCGTTGCCCAGCTCGAATACTTTCTTCAGCACCGCGCGAACCTCGCTTTTTATCAGCTCCACTTCCTGCTCAACCGCGGCGCAGGGCGGGAACTTCTGATCGCTGACCATATTGAGCATCTGGCGGGATGCCCTCAGCCCCTGCGCGTTGGCCGCCGCGGTGGGAATACCGAACGCTTCATGCGGGCTCTTGGTGATCACTTTGGTGGCGCCGGACATCCCGGCTACCGCCGCGCCCCAGGAGATAATGGCAAAGGCTTTTGATTCATCTTCCGGAAAGCCGCCCATCCACTGGTGGAAGACGGTACTCAGCTCATAATCGTCGAATCCGTAATTGCCAAAGTATTCGTGGGAGAGTTCGCGAAGAGATTTAATCGCCGCGATGTCCTGGGTGAGGCTGCCGACCTGGCCGTAGCCGACGGTGATTGACTTGACGCCCTGTTCCAGCGCCAGCAGACCTTCGATAATGGCCACCGCGTGGGACATAAACGGTGGGATCAGGGTGCCGGTCAGAGGGCCGAACGGTTCGCGGTTAATACGAATGCCGTGTTCTTCATACAGGCCCATCAGGCGGTCGCAGTATTGCCAGTCGCGAATCGACTTCTCCAGGGTGACGCGCTTGGCGTAGGGAATGTTGTAGGAGATACCGCCGCCTTCGTAGCTGGTAAAGCCGCTGGCCATGGAGATTTCCGCCAGCAGGCGCGCGTCTGGCGTACCGTGACGTACCTGGACCGGTTTTTCCAGCGCTTCGGTCATCCGGCGGCAGGCGGCGACGCCGTGGTTAACCACCGGCAAACCATTCAGTTTGGAGGTTCCCGCCTCGATGGATTTCTGTATGCCGACCGCCGCTTCTTCGTAACGGTTGAGGCGGGTATAGGCATCAATGGTGCTGGGCAGCAGATCGCACTCTTCCTGCAGGGTTTTGAGCAGCGCAATATGTTCATCCATCAGCGCCACGCCCGCGCGCGGCTGGCTCAGGGTTTTACCCTCCTGGTCGGCCTTAAGCAGAGCGTGAGAAAAGCGTTTTTTCTCAGGAATGGTTTGCTGGTACTTCACGCCATCTTCGAAGTGCTCAACGTCCTTGCCGGTATGCCAGGTCTGCAATACCTGATGCCGCTCGGTCATGAATTCGTCGTGGGTTAATTTTTTATTTCGAAGTTCCATTCGTAGCTGCCTTCATTTATAGGGTTAAACAGTGAATGCTGGTGCGAGCGGCGAGCTCGGGGTAGAGCCTGGCAACGTTTGCCAGCAGCGGAAGCAGGCCTTTTGCATCGCGGTAATAATCAAACCGGGTTGGCAGAAGAATGCGTCTGCCGTCGTCATCCAGTTCGCGGTATTTCAGCCAGCGGTGGATGTCGAAGCCGCTGGCGCGGGAGAGCCATCCACCGGAACCGACGACTTTACGCACGGGGGTCAGATCGCGGCCCATCTGTAAATCGACGTTGCCCACGCAGGTGCAGACCTGCTTTTTGGTGCCCGCGTGGCGTTCGCTGGCGTAGCCGACGCACAGCCCGGCCAGCACGGTGTCGAAATATTTTTCTTCCGCGTTGAGCGGCAGATAATCCGGCTGAGCGACCAGATGGCGCAGGTAGCGGTAAAAGGCCTCCTGACGCTGCGGCTGGTGGGCAAACACCACGTTCACCAGCTCCTGAGTACTTTCACCGACCACGACAGCTGAAACGCGCATGCCGAGATCGCCTTCCACCGTGCGTTTTACATATGGCTCCGGAACGCCGTGCAGAACGGTATCCGGAGAGAGCGTGTTGGCGCTGGCGGAGTAGACGTCGGTGGTGGCGCCGCCCATATCGATCAGCATGAACTCTTTCCACGCGCTGTCGTAATGACTGATGGTTTTCACCAGCTCGTAGACGGTCCACGGCGTTGGCATCGGCTCTTCGCCGGTTTCTGCGACGATAACGTCCAGTCCTTTACCTTTGACGATTCGGGATAAGAAGACATCGCAAATCGCCTTGCGGGCAGCGTAGGGATTAGGGTGATCGAGATCGGGCAGAATGTTGTCTACCGTGGTCAAATCTTTGTGGCCAAGGATGGCCTGAACCTCGTCCTGAATATCCCGGTTTCCGGCATAGATAATGGCGCAGTCGAGCGTTGACTCCGCCAGCGCATGGGCGTTGGCCAGGCCGTAGCTCTCCTCGCCGCCGTCGGTTCCGCCGGTAAACAGCAGGATATCCGGCGGCGTGGCTTCCAGCGCCTGGATATCGTGGCGGTTGAGTTTGTAGGCGTAGTATTGGGCGATTTTGGCCCCCGCCGAGTGGGCGGTGACTTTTGCTGATTCCAGGGTGATGGACGGCACCAGACCCATCGCGGCAACGGCAAGACCGCCTTTTGCCGATGAAGAGTATTTCAGCGTGACGTCACCGCGGTGCAGCAACGGGCGCGCATCGGCAACGTTAAGCACCCGGTTCAGGCTGGCAAAAAAGCCTTCCGCCAGGTGATGGGTAGTGGTCGGGGTCAGAACGTGGTTTACCAGCGTCAGCTCATCCCCCTCCTGTGCGAAGAGGGCCGCTTTGGTCCACGTCGAGCCGATATCGACAGAGACGGTTTGCATCAGATAGCCTCTTCCAGACACTGCTGTTCAACGCCGTGGCGCTGGTTGATATCGTTCGCCATCAGCCTGCAGACGTCTTCCAGATCGTGGCTTGGGGCAAAGACGCGATTGAAGCCCATCTCTTTGAATTTGGCCTCGACGTCGGCAAAATCATGCTTACCGACCACCAGGTTGCCGCCAACGTAAAGAAGAATATCGCCGATACCCCGTTCGATGCAGCGTTCGCGCAGTCCCAGGCAGTCGATATCGCCGTGGCCGTAAATAGACGAGACAACGATGGCGTCCGCGCCGGTTTCGATAGCGGCATCGATATATTCATCCTGACTGACCATCACCCCCAGATTGATTACGCGAAAATCATGGGCAGTAAAAACGCGGTCCAGGACTTTGTTGCCTACTGCATGGCAGTCAGCACCAATGACGCCAATAACAAGTGTTGATTTCTTCATGGGTAATCCTCTGTAAGGCTGATGGTATAAAAATAAAAACGACTTTCTAATATTTGCAGCGTTGATGATGGCCGCCTGTTAATAGGGCTGGAGTGTCTGTGGTTCGAAGGGGGGAAGCAATTGATCTATTTTCAGAATATCTTTCAAAAAAGTCTTGTTTTTGATTTTTCTTTAAAAAATCCTTTTGTATCATGATGTTGTTAGTTTTTTTATTGTCTGGGGTTATTTCTGTTCAGATCTTTTTAATAAATAGATTGCGATGTTTGTGAGCAAGGTCTTATTTTATATTTTGCGTTTATTTTGCCTTGATAATAAGCGGTAAATACAATTCTTTAAATTTTTCTGTGAGCATAGTAACGGAATTTATGTGCTGTTTTTTATATGCGTCACGGCGAATTTGTTAGATTAAAGATATAAAATGGTGATTTGTTTATTTAATATTTCATTTTTGTTGAATGGCGGAGTGGGGCAGGAGAGCTGCTGTCCGGGGGGGATAAAAGCGCAGGGGGAAAGTCTGCTGCATAAAGAGCAGGGTGCGTTGCGTCACAAAACGACGAGAAAGAGAATGTACGCCGCATTTACTTGATAATGAGATAGTTACGCATCTGTGTTAATTGAAAGTAAACGCAATGATAAATGTAATAAGCAAAAAAATTTAGGGCATTAACTTGATAAAAAAAATCTGTGAGCTACACGACATTGTCAGCTGATGCCCTGATTAATGCGCCCAGCGCTCATCCCATTAAATTCCCCTCCGCGGCGAAATAAATGGACTATCATTTTCAGTAACCGTTGATACTCTTGAAAAACATATTGTTAACCTAGTGTTTACCTGTACGGTACACGGTATACATAATTAACATTTAAAATGAAAATTGATTTAAATCAATGTTTAAAACTTGGAAAAGGTCGCGAAATGGAGTTAAATTGTCGCGGATCAAATTGACCGAAATCTGGTATTTTCGCTATAAATTGATCGCTGTCGAAAACTGCAAATTTATCACAATAAAAACCTATTTATTGTAAGGGTTTTGCAGCGTAATATAATCACGGGATCAATTTGGGTGTTTTGTTAACATGTTTGTAACTTCTCATTACTATCGTTTTCTTGCATGAGAAAACGGGCGTGACGAGAAGAAGCAAATAAATTTGTATTGGGGCATGCGTGTGACCCTTTCTAACGGGGTTCACTCTCGGAGTCTTCATG
>OGYT01000499.1_pt1 | contig 30091 bp, 24 predicted proteins | sample 1576631 | NCBI WGS metagenome assembly OGYT01 (sample SAMEA3541588, study PRJEB24748) | human gut metagenome | biome: human gut; feature: human-associated habitat; material: faeces | place: China | collected 2012
TGATCGAAAAATCAATTCGGCGCCCACGACCGAAGGGAGACGGTTTGGCGCCGTGACCCCCATCAAGAGGTGGATCGTTTTCCTAGGAAAGGCAAGTCTATTTCCTAAGGAGGAAACACACATGAAAAAGAGCTTGGTTTTTGCAATGGCAATGGCCCTCGGCGTAACCGCTACCGCTTTTGCTGCTAACCCCTTCTCTGATGTTCCTGCTGGCCACTGGGCCTATGCAGCTGTCGCTAAACTGGCTGCTGCTGGTATCGTTGATGGCTATCCCGATGGTACCTACAAAGGCGACCGCACCATGACCCGTTATGAAATGGCTCAGATCGTGGCCAAAGCCCTTGCTAAAGGCGCTATCGGTGCTGATGACAAACTGGTTGGCGAATTTGCTGACGAACTGGATAACCTCGGTGTTCGCGTGGCTCGTCTCGAAAAGAACGCTGACAACGTCAAGATCACGGGTTCTGTAAAACTCCGTAACGTGGCTAATGACGGTGGCAAATTTGAGAATGGTGCTGATGGTGATACCAACTACCTCCGTACGGATATCTTCTTTACGGGCGAAGTGAACGACAACTGGCATTATGTGGCTATGCTCCGTAACCAGCAATACTTCACTGGCGAAAATGAATCCGGTAATGATGATACGGACTTCCAGAGAGCTTATCTTACTGGTAACATCGGTGTAGTCGACATCACGGCTGGCCGTTACAATGACTTCATCGCTGATGGTAACATCTACGATAACCGTGTCGATGGCATCAAGGCCGTTGTTCCTTTCGGTGCTGCTTACCTCAGAGCTGAATATGGTAAGATGGCTGATAAGACCACTTATGGCTGGACCAAAGAAGCCGATAAGAAGGCAACCGGTGATACCTATTGGATGACTGAACTGGGTGGCACTTGGGGTAACTTCGATCTTGCTGCTAACTACATTGATGTAGACAACGAAAATGCTATGGGCCTTGAAGGCGACAACAAGATCTGGACGGCAGCTGCTACTTATAACAGCGGCAAATTCTCCCTCGGTGCGATGTACCTCAAAGGTGATGATGACCTCCTGACTGGCGACGCTAAAAACTATGATGATGATGGTTTCGTTGTCAGCATGGGCTGGGCCGGTGCGAAGAAGAGCGAAGCTGGCAGCTGGGGCCTCTATGGTAAATACTATGATCAGGGTGCTCCGACTACTATTGCTCATACCATGAACGGTGCCTATGATAAATTCGAAAAAGAAGGCTTCAAGGGCTACATGGCTGGTGCTAACCTGACAGTTGCTAAGAACATGGTTGCCAGCGTTGAATACTACGACCTGAAGGGTAAGGAATCCGATAAGCATGCTCGTACCCTCTGGTCCGAACTGGCTATCAGCTTCTAATTCCTTCTTAAAGGAACTCAAAAGAGGACAGTGCAAAGTACTGTCCTCTTTTTTTATGTAGAAAAATGAATAAACCGTGTACCTAATCATCGTGATGATACATACTGACTTGTGAGTCAAAAAATCGCTTAGCTTTAATATAAAGAAATAAAGCATAAAACCTAATTCTCATCATGATTGAGGGGTAAAAATTTCCATGAAAAGTTTGAAATAAATGTGACACATTTGAAAGTTCAATCCCCTAGGTGCTATACTCAGCGTGTAGGCAAAAGGCCTGCCCATTTGTTCCTGAGGGAGTGGAAATCGAGACAGTTTCGGTTCGTAGAGGAAACAAGGTCACTCGCACGATAAAGAAATTGGCAAGATGGAAACTCCTTAGGGAAACACCAAGATCCTTAAGGAGGATGAACAAAATGAAAAAGAGTTTGGTTTTTGCTATGGCCATGGCTCTCGGCGTAAGCGCTACCGCTTTTGCTGCGAACCCCTTCTCCGACGTTCCTGCTGGCCACTGGGCTTATGCAGCCGTTGCTAAACTGGCTGCAGCTGGGATTGTTGATGGTTATCCTGATGGCACCTATAAAGGTGACCGCACCATGACCCGTTATGAAATGGCTCAGATTGTGGCCAAAGCCCTTGCTAAAGGTGCTATCGGTGCTGATGACAGACTGGTTGGCGAATTTGCTGACGAACTCGATAACCTCGGTGTTCGCGTAGCGAAACTCGAAAAGAACGCTGACAACGTCAAGATTACTGGGAACGTTCGTCTGAGCTACAAGCAAAATAACGGCGGTAAGTTTGACGGGGACGACGATAAATCCCAGTCCAGACTCCGTACCCGTCTGTTCTTCACGGGCGAAGTGAACGACAACTGGCATTATGTAGCCATGCTCGAAAATAACCAGTACTTCCAGGGCCAGAATGAATCCGGTAATGATGACACGGACTTCCAGAGAGCATACCTTACTGGTAACATCGGTGTTGTGAACCTCTCCGCTGGCCGCCAGGAAGGCTTCTGGGGCGACGGCAACATCTATGATGACCGTGTAGACAGCGTGAAGGCTACTGTTCCTTTCGGGGTTGCTCGCTTCACCGCTGAATACGGCAAGATGGCCAACAAGAGCGCTTATGGTTGGACCAAAGATTCCCGTAATCCAGAAAATCGCTTTGATTACAAGGATAATCAGTCCGTTGCCGACGAATTCTGGGCTACCGGTCTTTATGGCACGTGGGGCAACTTCGACCTTGGTGCTGAATATCTCCATGCCGATGATGTAAACGGCAACGTTGGCATTATCAATGGTACTGACAAGATTTGGGATGTCAGCGCTAAATACAATGTGGGTAAGTTCAGCCTTGGCGCTATGTACCTCAAAGGCGACGACGACACCCTGAAAGATTATAGTGAATACAAAGATGCCGATGACGATGGATACGTTGTATCCATGGGCTGGGCTGGCGCAAAGGCTTCTGATCCTGGTTCTTGGGGCCTTTATGCTAAATACTATGATCAGGGAGCTCCGACTGTCATTGACCACACCATGAATGGTGCTTGGGACAAATTTGACGGTGAAGGCTTCAAGGGCTACAACGTTGGCGGTAACGTCACCCTTGCTAAGAATATGGTTGCTACCGTTGAATACTACGATCTCAAAGGTAAAGAATCCGATCAGCATGCTCGGACCCTCTGGTCTCAGCTCGTTGTTACGTTCTAATCCCTTTAGAGCGGATAAAAGGACAGTGCTTCGGCACTGTCCTTTTTTATTCCTCGCCGCAGGAACTGCGGCATATTGGGGAAAAGAAAGAGCCCAGCAATGCAGGCTGCATTGCTGGGCTCTTTGTCTTGAGTTATTTTATTTCTTAGGTACGATGCAGGCTGCATCGTACTGTTTGCGTCGGGTCTTTTGCCTTCGTGTTTTCGCCTTAGAGACGGCGAAAGCCGTTCCGCCTTGGCAAAGGCGGCTCGATTTCGGAGACATCGAGCTCAGCGGCAAAAGACCGTGCGGGCTGCCAGTCCTCGCTGGCTGCTTGTTTCGGCAGTAAGGTGAAGGACACGGTTTGGCGCCGCCGTGCGGTCTTTTCCCCTTTGGTCTTTTAGCATCAGAGCATCTTTCCCAGCTTTTGCTTGACAGCCGCGGCCTTGGCCGCAAGACGGCGAGAGCCGTAGGCTCGTGACAGCTTGACAGCCTTCTACCTTATCACTATCCCCTTCGTAACCCTCATGAGCAGCGTCACGCCGCTGCTTCCCAGGATTTCCACCGGTGTTTCGACGACTTTCATGACAGGTACTTTCCGAACGGCGCCCTTTTCCCTGACACCCTTGGATCCCAAGGCGTGGATCACCATGGGGATCCCGTTTTTTTCCCCGCTGTAAATCATGATATGCCCGGGCATATAGAGGAGACTTCCAACAGGCAATGTCTTTAACAGCGATAGGCGCGCTTTTCGCGATAGCCCTTGAAAGGAAACGCCCGGTGTCGTGCGGGCCTGTTCTCCGCTGTTTCGCGGCAGCTCGATTCCCATGGACCGATAGACGTCCTGCGTGAGGGCCGAGCAATCGACGCTTTCTTTTCTGCCGCCCCAGCCATAGGGCGCACCGAGATGACGCCGGGCAAGAATAAGCAGGTTTTCTTCCGTGTAGGGGAGGGGCCCCTTGTGCAGGGAGTCATCAAAACGCGCTTTTTCTTTTTGGATGACAAGGCGGCCTGCCTGATCTCGCATGGGAAGGAGAAGATGGCCCTTTTCAATGGGAAGGGAGCTTCCCATTTGGTAAAGGGCTGTGTCTTTTCCCTTTCCCAATGTAAGGACCCTATTTGTGACGACGGCTTCTTCCTTGGGCGCGGCATACGTCAGCCATGTGGCGCGGTCTGTTTCGGCCACACTTTCTTTTGGCACCCAGCCGCGGTAAAAATAGGCACGGACAAAAAGAAACCGCCCTGTCGCATCCTCGTGATAAATCAGGACCGGTACGGCTGGATCCACAGCTGTTTCCTGGAAAACGTCAAAGTCACGGTCCGTAGGCGCCGAATAGGCACGCATCCCCGTCGGGAAACTCTTAAGATCCGTCCGTTTCACAGTGACCCCGTAACGTAAGGGGATGACAGAAGGAATGCGTCCGTAGGCGCAGCTGATAAGTTCCTTCTTTTCTTTCTCCGTCATGAGACGTCCATCATGGTATAAGGCGCGCTTCATCTGATAGCGGCTGAGCTCGCTTTTAAGCTTTTCTGCCGTCATGGGAGCGGTTTCGTCTGTGATGGGGCCGCCCATCTTTTGGGATATGGCGGTATTTAGGGCATGAATCTGCGCGTGGTCCATCAAAAGGGGCGGTTGCTGCTGATGTTTTGTGGCCTGCTGAACCTCAGCGGCCGGCTTTTTTGCCTGTACGGGGGTCGCTGTGAGGGAAATTCCCACAACCGTGAGTATACAAAGTAAAGTCATGGACTTCATGAAGGCACCTTCTTTCCGTATCTATTATAAGAGAGATGAAAATGAAAGAAAAGGGGCGAGGATATTGTGATGGGGTCCTTCGCTGTCCTAGGAAAGGCGCCTTATGTCCTGAAGGCCCATGAAAAAAAGAGATCAGGAATCCCGCACCAGAAAGGGAAAGGGCTGCTGATAGGAACGCCTTTCAATCCACCATGCAGTCCTTTTCCCTGTTTTGCTGTAAAGATTAGCCTTCCCATCTCCTACTGTCTTTCTCTTAATTAGGGAAAAGTTTTTCCCTTTTTTCTTTCGCCTTTTATTTTTTGCTCTTTTGAATTGGCCATGTTGCCAATATTTATAAAATATCACGAATTTTCTTTTCATTATGCAATAATTCTTTTCAAAAAGAGAAATAAGCTTGCGCTTCTTTAGGCGATATGGTACTATTCTTATACGAGAGTAAAAAGCGGACAACGTCCAACAACACAAGGGAGGCATCTCACATGAAGAAACTCGGCTTACTGCCACGCCTGATTCTCGGAATTATTTTAGGTATTGTGATCGGAAATCTTAATTTACCTAGTATAGTCAGAATTTTGGCAACATTCAACTCTATCTTTGGTAATTTTTTAGGCTTTACGATTCCCCTGATCATCGTTGGTTTCATTATCCCCGGGATTGCCGATTTGGGTAAGTCAGCCGGTAAGCTCCTTGGCGTGACCACCCTCATTGCCTATTGCTCCACCGTTATTGCTGGCTGCCTGGCCTTTTTCACGAATCATGCCCTTCTTTCCCATATCATTTCCCCTGATATGGCCCGCGATCTGGCTAACCCCGAAAAGGGGCTGCTCCATCCGTTTTTTACCATTGATATGCCGCCCCTGATGGGGGTCATGAGTGCCCTTCTCATTGCGTTTATCCTTGGTATTGGCATTGCTGTCTGCCAGGATGACTTGCTGCGAAAGGGGTCCCACGAATTCCAGCGCATCATTGAAAAACTCATTGCCAGCATCATCATTCCGCTTTTGCCGCTTCACATCTGCGGGATCTTTGCGAATATGACCCACGCTGGGCAGGTGGCCGCCATCATGAGCGTCTTTGCCAAAGTTTTCCTTGTCATCATCTGCCTGCACATTGTCATCCTTGTGGTTCAGTACACCCTTGCCGGTTCGGCAGCAGGCGGCAATCCCATCAAACTGCTCAAAGGCATGCTTCCAGCTTACATGACGGCAATTGGGACCCAGTCCTCAGCCGCTACGATTCCTGTTACCTTGGCCTCTACGAAAAAGAACGGGGTCGCCGCGGGGATTGCGGATTTCGTGATTCCCCTTTGCGCCACGATCCATCTGTCGGGCAGTACCATTACATTGACGAGCTGCACCATGGCCGTTATGCTGCTTAACGGCAGACCCATTGAATTCAGCAACATGTTTGGGTTCATCCTTATGCTGGGTGTCACCATGGTTGCCGCCCCGGGCGTTCCTGGCGGTGCTGTCATGGCTGCTCTGGGCATCCTGCAGAGCATGATGGGCTTTACGGCTGATCAGCAGGCCCTCATGATTGCCCTATACCTGGCACAGGATAGCTTTGGAACCGCCTGCAACGTAACGGGTGACGGTGCCATTGCCATCCTGGTCAATAAGATTGCCGGCAATAAGCTGGTTCCTTTAAAAGAAGTCTCTTTTGAAACTGAGGGTGAAGCCTAACTTGACGCCTCCCCTCACAGAAGGGAAGGTAAGACGTAAGGAGGTCCTTTTAGGCGTTTGTGCCAAAGGACCTCTTTTGTCATCCTTTTCGCAAAAAGACAAAAAATATTTTTCTTTTGAGGCAAAGAATCACGAATTGACTTATGACATCATGGAAGATACAATAATACGTATAGAAAACCAAGGAAAGTGCTAGTCATTCCATTTCCAATGCAGTTCGGTACTTTCAATCTCTAGGGAGATGGAATCATGAAATATAATCCGCTTCTTGAACCATATAAGGCATTGGTGCCCTTTTTGGCAGAACTCTTGGGCGAAAGCTGTGAAATCCTGCTCCACGATATTTCCCAGCCCAAACACTCCGTGATTGCCATTGCAAACGGATTTCACACTGGCCGCAAGGTAGGCAGTCCTTTTACGGACCTTGCCATCAAGATCATGGAGGAAAAGGCCTATGTGAAGCGGGACTATATGGCAAACTATAACGGACGCAGCAAGAACAAGAATTTTGTTTCGTCCACGTTTTTTATCAAGCATGAAGGAAAGGTCATTGGGCTTTTGTGCATCAACCGCAATATGGACGCTATGACAGAGCTTGACCTTGTCCTGCAAAAATTAAAGAAGGCCTATAATCTTGAGGGAGCCCTCGATGATACGGATGAATCCATGGATACGCCCGTCGGGGATATCCTGCCCCGCATGGTAGCAAGTGAAATGAGGGCCGTAGGGGTGCCGCCGGAACGGATGACGCGGGAGGAAAAAGGAACGGTCATCCGCAATCTCATGAACGCCGGTATCCACCAGATGAAGGGCGCTGTCGTCGAGATTGCCCGTCAGCTTCATTTGTCCGAACCGACAGTGTACCGCTATATCAAGCGGGAAAAGGGGGAGGACAAGTAAGGGCTTCTCCAAAAAAAAACTGACCCATCCAGGATTTTTCTCCTAGACAGGCCAGTTTTTCTTTTTTTTAGAGGACCAACGTTGGAGCGGCGTAGACACGGGCCAAAAGATCCTGGTTCAGGGCGTAGAGGCTCTTGGGGTCGCTGCCGAAGAGCTTCATCTTTTTAATGATGTCATCGACGTTCTTTTCTTCTTCTCCTTGTTCTTTGACGAACCAGTTGAAGAACTGCATGGTCCGGTAATCATCTTCTTCATGGGCGGCCCCATAAATCTTATTGATGGATTTTGTGATAAATTGTTCGTGCTCAAGAGCGGCTGTGAGCGGACTCATGAGATCCTTATATTTTCCTTCCGGTTTATTGATGGTGCCAAATTCGACATGGACATTGTTGTTTTGCAGGTACGTTCTCATGAGCATGGCATGATCGCGCTCTTCCTGGGCCTGGATTTCAAACCAGTGGGCAAAGCCATCAAGACCCTGATCCGTGTAGAAATTGGCAAAGTCAAGGTAGAGGTAGGCGGAGTAAAATTCCAGGGTTACCTGTTCATTGATGAGTTTTGCAGTTTTCTTGTCAAGCATGCATATCGTCTCCCTTGTAAATGATTTCGCCCCTATTATAGCACGGGAAACGGGTAATGGCGCGGTTTGTCATTGACACGATGGAAAATGCTAGGTATAGTAAGGGCGTCAAGCACAATATTGTACCGCCGGGTACGTCGCCCTGTTCCAGTAGGCCTTGAAGGGATAGGGGGGCGTACCCTTTTCCTCATTTTATTTGACGCATCAATTACGCTGATTCGATGCATGTCTATTTTTTGTTAGGTAAGGAGGAATTCCTGATGGACGAATTCATTTATAAAGCCCCTTATGAAGAAGAGGGCAAGCGGATCCTTGAAGTCAATATCCTGCCTGAAACGTACTGCAGCTTTAATTGCATTTATTGTCCCATTGACCGGAAAGAAGATCGGCATCAGACGGATGAAATCCAGGATTTGGGGGACGTAACAAAAGCGCTTGATGATTTGGGGCGCCGCATGGAGGAAGACCGGATCGAGGAAGTCTTCCTGAATGGTCATGGGGAGAGCTTGCTTCATCAGGCCTTGCCCCGTATCATTGACTTCATTCATCAAAAAGGAGCTGCCGTGCGGCTTCTTTCAAATGGCTACCTCTTGCATCGGCCCGAGTACCAGGCCGTTGCCAATCGTTGTGAGGCCGTTATCGGCGAACTCAAGAATGCTGCGGATGCCGGTTTCCAAAAAAGTCAGCGGCCCCTTTCCGGTTATACCTTGGAGCAATATACTGCCAATATGAAAGCCTTCCGGGCGCAGTATCACGGCCGCTTCATCTTTGAAGTGACCATCGTAAAAGGCTATAATGACGATGAAAAAAGCGTGGCTTTTTTGGAACGCGTCGTAAAGGAGCTCCATCCCGACAACCTTGCCGTTATCCCCATTGATGAGCCCTTCCAAAAGGTCCTGGGTGTGGGGGAAGACCGATTGGAGGCAATCCGAAAAAGATTGGAAAAGGCGAGGGGATAAAACACAACGCTGGCTCCAAACCGTCCCTTCTTTGAAGGGGGCCGAATCCATTTACCCTGTGAACCATGTTTTTCGGCTTTTTGCTGGCACTTCAGTGGATATTTTCTGGTTTCAATTCCCCGCCTTACCCAAGGCGGATCGATGCTGCGCATCGAGTACTAAGGCAAAAGACTGAACATAGATCATTCCAGCCGCTATCGTGATTTCTACATTTCAAAAGCCCCCGTCTTATAATAAAAGCGAAGGGCCCAAAACCGAACCTACGTCTACGTCGGTTTTGGGCTTAATTTGCCGTCTTTTCTTACGGCCCTTTGCGTTCCGGTCTTTTTCTCCGATTGTTTTTTGTAAATTCGGTTCAGATGGATCCAATTGCGAGGAGCCCCGCTTCCCCATCAAATCAGGCCGATTTTGCCCTGAATTCACAGCATACACGAATCGCTATATCCGCGTGAACAAGATGCGTCGGCAACGACTCTTTTCAATTGTCGCCTTTTTTGGTAAAATAGGCGGGACTACTTTGCTACGAGACCAAAAAGGAGAGACCCATGAGTATACTTGATGTTGCCCATCTGTCCCACAGCTATGGCGGTCGGGAGATTTTTGAGGATGTTTCCTTCCGCCTTGAAAAGGGGGAGCACGTGGCCCTTGTCGGTGCCAACGGTGAGGGCAGGTCGACGTTTATGTCAATCATTACGGGAAAACTGTCCCCTGATGATGGCAAAATCACCTGGGCGCGGCGTACGAAGGTTGGGTACATGGACCAGCACGCGGCCCTTGAGGCGGGAAAGACCATCCGTGAAACGCTGCGCACGGCCTTTCAGGATCTTGTCGATGAGGAAAAGGAAATGCTTGCCGCTTACGATAAGATGGCATCGGCTTCACCGGACGAGCTGGAGCGCCTCATGGCGGATACGGCCGAAATCCAGGAACGGTTGGAGGCGGCTGATTACTACAACCTTGATACAAAAATCGAGGAAGTCGCGGCGGGCCTTGGACTGCGCGATATTGGCCTTGATCATAAGGTCGATGAGCTTTCGGGCGGTCAGCGCACGAAGGTGCTTCTTACAAAGCTCCTCCTTCAACATCCTGACATCCTGCTTCTTGACGAACCGACCAATTATCTGGATGCGGAACATATTGAGTGGCTTACGCGCTACCTGCAAAACTATGAGAATGCCTTTATTGTCATTTCCCATGATGTGCCATTTCTTAACGCCGTAACGAACGTCATTTGGCATGTCGATAACCTGGGTCTCACACGTTATACGGCAAACTATGAAAAATTTGAGGAAATGGTGGCCATCAAACGGCGCCAGTTGGATGCCGCTTATGAACGGCAGCAGGCAGAAATCAAAAAAGAACAGGACTTCATTGCTCGTAATAAGGCCCGTGTCGCGACGCGGGGGATGGCCAATAGCCGAATGAAGAAACTGGCCAAGATGGAAGTCCTTACAAAACGTGCCGAAAAACCCAAACCCCATTTCCAGTTCAAGGAAGACCGGGCGCCTTCTCGTTTTGTCCTTGTAGGCACAAACCTTGTCCTAGGGTATCACGATCCCCTGACAAAACAGGTGGACCTCAAGATCGAGCGGGGCGAAAAGATTGCCATCCGTGGGACGAACGGCCTTGGGAAATCGACCCTGTTAAAGACCTTGCTTGGCATGATTCCGCCCATTGCAGGAACCGTGGAACGAGGGGAATTTGTTTCCGTCGGCTATTTTGAGCAGGAAAGCGCAAAGGGCAACCAGAACACGGCCCTTGAGGAACTGTGGCAGGAATACCCGGGCATGGCCAATGCCGAAGTCCGTGCCGCCCTTGCCGCCTGCGGCCTCACCAATGATCATATTACGACCAAGATGACGGCCCTTTCGGGCGGTGAAGCGGCCAAGGTGCGGCTCTGCAAGATCATGCAGCAGCCGGCCAATCTGCTCGTCCTTGACGAACCGACAAATCACCTTGATGTGGAGGCCAAGGAAGAACTAAAGCGTGCCCTCAAGGACTATAAGGGAACCTTGATCCTTGTTTCCCACGAACCGGATTTTTATGAAGACTGGATTGACGAGGTCTGGAATATTGAAGGATGGTCGACAAAGATTGTCTAAATTGTATATAATGTAATACAAAGCAACGTGAGGCTGTGGAGTGTGAATGTGAATGCACCGCTCACTGCTCCGCAAAAATGGCAGCATGCCGTATTTTAGAGGGGAGTCAATATGCTTACACTGGATGAACTGTACAAAAAAATGCTCGCTCGTGCTGTGGAAGGAAAGGACGTTACGGACATCAAGGACGCCGATCCCAAGATGATCGAATGCCTGGCCCATCCGGAAGAAACGAGTCTTGTTTGGCGCGCCAAGGACTGCACTTGCTCTGAAGAGGAACAAGGCAGCTGCGCCCAGGTCTGCCACTGGGATGCCCTGCATCCAGGCAAGGACGGGATTTCCATTGATAATGATAAATGCGTAGGCTGTCAGGCCTGCGTCGACGCATGTAAACTGGACGCCTTAAAGACCAAGAAAGATATCATCCCCGTTGTGGAAGAACTCAAGAAAGCGGAAACGCCGATTTACGCCCTTGTAGCACCGGCTTTTTCCGGTCAGTTTGGTTCCAAGGTCACGGCCGGCCGCCTGCGCACGGCCTTAAAGATGTTGGGCTTTTCGGGGATGCTCGAAGTGGCTGTCTTTGCCGATATCCTGACGCTCAAGGAAGCGCTGGAATTTAACAAGAACGTCAATAAAGAAGGGGACTTCCAGCTGACGAGCTGCTGCTGCCCTATGTGGATTGCCATGATCCGCCGTCTTTATCATGAACTGATGCCCAATGTACCGGGCTCCGTTTCTCCTATGATTGCTGGCGGCCGTACGGTCAAAGTGCTGCACCCCAATGCCAAGACGGTCTTTATTGGGCCCTGCATGGCTAAAAAAGCCGAAATCAAGGAGCCGGACCTTAAGGGGGCCATCGACTATGTCCTCACTTACGAGGAATTGCGGGACCTGTTTACGACGACTGATATTGACCTTGAGCACTTGGAAGAAGATAATGTACCACACGCGTCTAGAGCGGGCATTCGGTATGCCTATGCTGGCGGTGTGGCAGAGGCTGTTGCCGCAACGGTAAAACGCCTTGATCCAAACCGCAAGATTGAAGTCAAAGTGCGCCGCGCCGACAGTGTGCCTGACTGTAAGGCCATGATCGATTCAATCCTGAAAGGGAACCGAGAAGGCAACTTCTTTGAAGGTATGGGCTGCCGCGGCGGCTGCGTCGGCGGACCGAAGGCCCTTGTTCCCAAGGAACAGGGAAAACTGAATGTTATGGCCTACAGCGATGAATCAACGTACAAAACGCCGGCCGAGAACCCCTATGTGATTGAACTCTTAAAACAGCTCGGTTTTGAAACAGTTGAAGAATTCCTCACAAAGAGCGACCTTTACGACCGTAAATTTGACTAAAAAAGTTCCCTTTGGGCTGATGAGGCTCAAAGGGAACTTTTATTTCTATGTGAGAATGACTTTTTATCCTGACGCATGGCTTTTAAAAGGGCTGCATCATGATGCTGCGTCAAGTAGGTCTTGTCATCGAGGATCATGGTGTACCCATTTTCCCGGGTATAGGGTCGCCATTCGGGAACGCCGTCTGCTTTGGGAACGCCTGTATGGGCAAAGCTTGACCACAGGGCGGTCATGCGCTCTTCCAGGGACGAAGCATCTTTCGTGTTATGGAAGACGTAAGGGATTTCTGCGGTATGATAGACGCCATAAGGGCCAATCTGCTTGGTAAAGACATAGGCGTAGACGGGAGCGCCTTTTTGATCGGCTTTATGATCCATGACAAGCTGCGTCGTCGGCCGGAACAGGATGTCCACCAGTTCGGCCGTTTCAGGAGCTTCGTTGGGATACGCTTTTTCGTAGAGGGCTTTTTCTTCCTTCGTCATATGGGGATGAGCTGTGGAGGGGAAGATGGTCGTCCATTCATTGAGGGTACTGCCGATGAGGAGGGGAATCTTCTTCCCTGTGGGGGCAAACCCTTCTTTGAGGACAGGGTCCGTGGGCAGAAAATCCGTTCCTGATACAGGTTGGAGCTGAAGCGCATAGCCGGTGCCAAGGGGACTTGGAATCTTGTGGCGGTTTGCCACGGTCTGGAGGGCGCGGTCAGAGGCGTCCCAGAGTTTTTCAACGTCTATGGTCTGCAAGGATTCTATGTCACGTCCAGTAAGGCCGAGATTCTTCAGCGTTTCTTCCGTGACTTCCTGACTGATGGCTTTTGGCGTAAAACGGATGCCAGTTGTATCAGAGGTTCCGCTTTGGACGATGGCTTTCTGGAAAAGGCCCTTCGCTGAGGGGGCAGTCATGAGTTCCAAAATTTTGCTGCCGCCGCCGGACTGTCCAAAGAGCGTGATGTTGTAGGGATCTCCGCCAAATTTTGCAATGTTGGTACGGATCCAGCGCAGGGCATCCACCATGTCCATACTGCCTACATTGGCCGAATCCTTGTATTTCTTCCCATAGGCTGAAAGATCCAAATGCCCCAACACATTGAGACGATGGTTGACGGTGACGACAACCACATCGCCATAACGGCTCAGGTTTTCCCCATCATACCAGCCTTCATTGCCGCTGCCTCCAATGAACCCGCCGCCGTGAAGCCAGACCATGACAGGTTTTTTGGCCGCCACGTCAAGGGTCTTGGTCCAGATATTGAGATTCTGGCAGTTATTGGAAACAGGCACATCCGTAACGGGTTTGGCCGTGCCGAAAAGATATTGGGGAGAAATGGCGCCGTAACAAGTTGCGTCCATGACTCTTTTCCAAGGCGTGACAGGGTCTGCTCTTACAAAGCGTTCCCGTGCTTTTGCATAGGGCACACCCAGATATTGGTAGATGCCATTTTGCAGGGATCCGCGGATTTTTCCGCCCGTGACACTCACAATGCTTGCGTCAGAGGGAATGACGGCGTCTTTTTCATGGGGATTGTAATTGGCAGCTGCATGGAGAACGGCCATCCTATTTTCTGTCCCCGTCCCAAAAGCAGCTTGGACGGAAAGGGTCGGTACAAGGGCGAGGGTGGAAATGACAAGGGCTCGCAGGAGTCTTTTTTGAGATGAAAAAGTGTTCATGGAACCACATCCTTTTAAGCTAAACTAGAATTGGGTTATGAAGTGGGGTGGATACAAAACCCATTTCTATTCAATGGTATCTTGCAGCAGGAAATGTGTCAAGATTCGATAGAAAACCGGAAAACGATAAAAAAATAATGGAAAAAGGCAAAATAGTAGGAAAATATGCCTTTTTCAGTCTCAATTTCACCGATAATACCTAAAACGTATGAACATCGATAGACAAAAGGTATTTGAACAAAAAGACCCTATCTAAAATAATAAAAGAAAAGGAAAAAATAGCAGCACGGGGGGAACCAGTAAATGCATTACAGGAAACTTGGCAGGACGGGGCTTGTGGTGAGTGAAATTGCCATGGGCTGTGAAGGTTTTTTCGAAGAAGACTGCACCATGGCAAAAAAGCTCTTTGATGAAGCCGAAAAAGCGGGAATCAATTATTTCGATCTTTATGCTCCGAATCCTGAGATGAGACGTGCGGTAGGGGAAGCCCTCAAGGGGCGGCGCGATAAGTTCATTATTCAAGGGCATTTGTGCTCTGTGTGGAAAAATGGGCAGTACTTGCGGACGCGGAACCTTGCGGAAGTACAAGCCGGATTTAACGATATGCTGGGTCTTCTTGGCGTGAGCTTTATCGACGTGGGGCTCATCCATTATTGTGACAGCCTTTCAGACTGGCAGGATATTTTGGATAAGGGCGTCCTGGACTATGCTGAAACCCTTAAGAATGAAGGAAAAATCGGTCATATTGGGCTTTCGTCCCATAATCCCATCGTGGCACGAAAAGCGGTGGAAACAGGAAAGATCGAAGTCCTCATGTTCAGCGTCAATCCTTGTTATGACCTGCAGCCGGCTGATGAAAATGTCGAAAAGATCTGGGCTGCAGAAGCTTACGACCATCCACTTCTCAATATGGACCCGGACCGGGAAAGCCTCTACGAACGCTGTGAGGAAAAGGGCGTTGGCATTACAGTCATGAAAGCCTTTGGCGGCGGGGACCTCCTTGATGCGTCATTATCACCGGCGGCGGTCGCATTGACGCCAGCCCAGTGTATTGGCTATGCTCTCAGCCGGCCCGCTGCCGCCACGGTTTGCTGCGGCGCACGCAGTGTGGAGCAGCTTAGGGAAAGTGTCCGCTATGAAACGCTTCCTGAGGAGGAACGGGATTACGCCAAGGCACTTGCCAGTTTCCCCAATATCAGCTGGAAAGGGCACTGTATGTACTGCAATCATTGCCTGCCCTGCCCGCAAGAAATCAATATTGCCGATGTAACAAAGTTCTATAACCTTACGGCAGCGGAAGGCTTTGTTCCTGAAACAGTGCGGGAACATTATAAGGTACTGACTCATCATGCCAGTGAATGCATCCATTGCGGTGCCTGCGAAACGCGCTGCCCCTTTGCGGTTCCCATTCGGGAAAACATGCGTAAAGCGGCAGAAACTTTTGGCTACTAAAAAATGAAAGGACGGCCTAGTTTCGTCCGATAGGAAAAGGAAAGGTGAGAAAAATGGCAATCGCAACAGTCACTCTTAATGATGGCGTGAAGATCCCTATTTACGGGTTTGGAACCTTTCAGATTCCAAATGACGGCAGTACAGTGAAAGCTGTCAGGGAGGCCCTTGCCCTTGGCATCCGCCATATCGACACCGCTGCCGCCTACTTCAATGAACAGGAAGTGGGCCGCGCCATCCGCGAAAGCGGCCTTCCCAGGAAAGAAATATTTGTGACAAGTAAACTTTGGCTGCAGGACCATGGATATGAAGCCGCCCGTAAGGGGATTGATGCGTCCCTTAAAAAACTAGGCCTTGATTATATCGACCTTTATCTGATCCATCAGCCCTATGGGGATGTTCCTGGTGCGTGGAAAGCCATGGAAGACGCCCAAAAGGATGGGAAAATCCGTTCCATTGGAGTCAGCAATATGAGCCCCAAGATTTGGAACCAGTTCGTGCCCCAATTTGAGGTCAAGCCCTCTGTAAACCAAGTTGAATTCAATCCTTACTTTCAGCAAAAAAAATTGCGGGAACTTCTCAAGGAAACGGAAACGGCTCTTGAAAGCTATGGGCCCCTAGGCCATGGCAATGCGGAGTTGCTGCGTGATCCGGCCATTACAAAGATTGCTGCCGCCCATGGCAAGAACAGCGGTCAGGTCATTCTGCGCTTTGAAATCCAGGAAGGGGTCATCATCTTTCCTAAAAGCGTGAAACCGGAACGGATGAAGAGCAATATGGATATTTTTGATTTTACCTTGACAGAGGCTGAAATGGAGGTCATGCGCGCCCTTGATACAGAAAAGGGCCGTCACGATCCGGATGCACCGGGAGTCGCGGAAATGCTGCTTGCTAACTATGACGTCCATGCTGACGAAAAATAATCAGGAATGAGGAATAGGGACCTGCTGCCAGATCGGTGTGCAGGCCTTTCCTTTCGAAACGGAGAAAACTCAATATAACGAAATCTCAACTGGCTGCGGGTGTTAGGCATGGCTTTCCTGCTGACCGTTCCTATGATGGAAAAATACGGATTTGCAGCATCCCAAACGGGTCAGCAGGAAAGCCGGAAAGAGCCTTCTGCTGTACCTATTCGAGGAAAAAAGGCGGCAGCTTATTACGCGGCACGCGTGTCCCATATCACAACGGGCATTCGTCACGCCGAGTCGGTCTACCCATATAATGACGGGATTTTTGTATCAAACTATGGTTCAGAAGCCATGCATCCCAAAAAGGATGAACGGAAGGCCTATATTTATTACGAAAAGACGGTAAAAGGACGCCCGTCGTTGGAGCAGAAAGCGACCGTACCTCACCACGCGGCCTTGCCTATCACTATGGCTATCTTTTTGTCTGCGAAGATGGGGCGATGAGGATCTACGACCTGCGAAAAAAGGGCCGGCTGTACGAATCATTCCTTTTGGAACGGACCGTACGGTGGTCAACGCCGCGGCCATGGATGACCGCTATCTCTATATTGCGGTGACGGACGAAGATACCGTCTGCCGCATGGATATCCATGACGGAAAAGCTATTCTGACGGAACGGCTGGAACGCTTCCTCCGTGTTCCCAGTCCCAATGGGATTGTTGTTCGGGGAAAGAAACTTTTTGTGGCATCTATCCCGAAGGATTACGGGACACTGACAAAGGAAAATGTGCTCTACCGTGTCCGGGATATTTTTCTTGCCCATCCAAAGCTTGAAATCTGCTATAACGTACCCGGCCTCTATGATGGCCTTGCCTTGTCAAAGGACGGCCGCGTACTTTCCTGCTCGGACTGGCAGACCGCGTCCGTTGGGGCCATCAATCTTGAACGGGGAATCCATTCCATCCTGTACCAGGAAAAAGGCATTGAACCGGGAAACATGGCTGTCCATGAAGATACGCTGTGGATTCCTGACCTTATGCATGACTGCGTCATCATCATTACTCTCGCAAGTGATCGATAAAAAAGAAAAAGCACGGTTCCCTGACGTAAGGTCAGTGCGAACGCGTGCTTTTTGTTTAGCCAAATTTGCGGACGCGGAGCTTGATGCCGCAGGAGGCCGCGACCTTGCGGCTTTTTTCAATAGCTTCGGGCGAAAGGACATCAACAACGGTCATGCGCGTATCGGGAATGCTCTTTTTGCAGGCTTTGGCAAAGTCCAGCATGGCCTTATAAGCACCGGTGAGGGTGGGCTTTGTTACACGGTTATATTCCTTTTCATCCGGTGCGTTGAGGCTGATGGAAACGGAATCAAGCAGCCCTGCCAGTTCTGGTACGATGTCGCGGCCGTTTTCTAGGCTGCCAAGACCGTTCGTATTGAGACGAAGGTTGAGCCCTGGATGGAGGCGGCGTACATAACGAGCCGTTTGTTCCAAGAGGGGAAGGGCACAGGTCGGCTCTCCGTAGCCGCAGAAAACAAGTTCCTGAAAACCGGTGAAATCAAAGGCGTCAATGGCTTTTTTGACCTGGTTCCAGGTAGGGTTTACTTTGTGCCACAAGGTGGGCGCATCACCAATGCCGTCATGCTGGAAGCGGATACAAAAGGTACAGCGGCAGTTGCACTTGTTTGTGAGGTTGGCGTAGACACCGTCCTTATACGTGTAGAGAATTTGAGCCATGATGGGTCGCACTCCTTTCCAAAGGAAGAAATAGGGCTGTCTTGACGCCGCTTTTATCAAGAAGGCTGGCTATGAACCCATAAAATAGGAGGCTGCCGCCAGATTGAAGGGCGCTCCCTATGATGGAGGTCAAAAGTGCGGTTTTGCTGCCAAAAATGAGCCCTTCTGCCAGATAATAGCCTATGGTGGAAATGATCCAGGAAAGAAAAGGGGCAATCTTGTTGCGGCGGCAAAGAAGCGTTGGGGCCTTTGACGTAAAGGGCAGGGTAATGAGCATTTTGATGATGATCGTTGCCGGTGCCCACATGGGAGCCGTCAATAGGTCCGCCAGGCCGCCGCCAATGGCGCCGGCAAGAAGAGCATAGGGCTGAGGCAGGAGGGACGCGGCCACATAGATGAACGTATCGCCAAAATGGAGATAGCCGCCATTTGGACCAACAGGGATGTGGCAGATATAGGCCGTAAAAAGACAAATAAGGGCGGCAAAGATTCCAGTCAGGGTAAGGAGCCGGAGCCGCGTTTCACGCATGGGCTGAATCATGACCATCCTCCTTTGAGGAACGTAAGAGAGGGAGAAAAGGCTCGTAATCAATGCCGGCGTTACCGGGGGTATGCTCTTTTTGTGCAGCAGTAATGCCTTTTGCAATGAACTGGCCTGCTTTATTGACACTGGGGACGAGACCCTCTTTGTGCAGGCGTGCCGCAAGGAGTACGGCCGCAAAAAGATCGCCCGTTCCTGAATAGGAGCCGCCTAGATGAGGGAATATCACGGGGTGGCTGCTGCCTTTGGAAATGATAAGGTTGCAGATTTCCTTTCCGCTTTTTTCACCCTTTAGGGGAATGCCTGTAATGACAAGATCTGTCTGGGAAAAGGCGGCAGCTTTTTGAGTAAGAATGGCGAAAAGGGCATCTTTATCTTCTTTTTCTCGGTTCATGATGGCATCCATTTCTGTACCTGTAAGAAGGCAGAACTCTGTAAGATTCGGCGTGAGGAAATCGGCCTTTTCCGCAAGGCTCCGCATGGCTTTGATGGAAGCGTCCGTAAAACCCTTATAGACGCGTCCCTGATCCCCTAGGACTGGGTCGCAGAGATAGGTCACGCCTGTATGGTGAAACGTGTCAACAAATTCAGCTGTCTGATAGGCTGCTTCAGGGGACGCAAGATAGCCTGAGAGAATCCCGGCAAAAGTGATCCCGAGCGCGTTCCAGTGGCGCCGATAGGCTTCCATGTGGGATGCAAAGGAAACCGAATGATATCCTTCATAGCCCGTTTGGGCTGTAAGTACGGCTGTGGGCAGGGGACAGGCTTCTATACCCATGGCGGCAAGAACGGCAATGTCCGCCGTAAGGGAGCAGCGACCCAGGCCGGAAAGATCATTGATGACAGCTGCCCGCAGGTGCATGAAATCGTCTCCTTTTTGTTGTGTTTTGGGATGGCCCCGTAAGTCTGGGGTCTGTCATTGTTTTCTGTTATAACACAGGAAAAGAACCCTGAAAAGGAACGATTCGAAGAAAAATGAAGGCAAACCGTGAACCTATGGGCTAAGCGTAACATCTTTCTCGGTAGGGGATACATCATCCAGGCAAAATAACGGGAAGCTCCTTATTGTTAAGATTATGTTGTCCAGATACTGCTTATCAAAATAAAGGAAGGTCTCCCATGGAATAGAGTGATCTGTCATCAAAATAACAAGGGAGCTAAGAGCGAAAGTGAGCTGAATAAGACCCTCTGGGCCGTCCTCCTCAAGGCAGCAGGACCTCTTGCAGAGAACAGGCGGCTCTGCCGCCTTCGCGGCGATTTAAATAGAAATGAGGTCACTCGTTTTTGCAATACAACTTCTTCCCTTTTAGCACCGCTGATTCCCGTTTGCGGGTTGCTGTACTTGGCGGTAACTTCCTGTGGCAGGACGTTCACTTTATCGGATTGCGCCATGCCTGGACACAAAAAAAGACCATCGCGGCGCGATGGTCTTGCTTTTTCAATTGGTGCCGAAGGCCGGACTCGAACCGGCACGCTTTGAGGGCGCTTGATTTTGAGTCAAGTGCGTCTGCCAATTCCGCCACTTCGGCACGGGTTTGGTGCAACGAAGATATTCTAGCATTGAAGCATCATTTTGTCAACGGATTTCCCCGTTTTGGTGTGCTGCAGTCAGAACGTAAATTCATAGGACGCGTCAATACGGACTGGCCCGCCGATGGTGATGCCTGTCAGTTTTCCGTCTTTCATGGCTGCCTTGATGGAAATGGGGCCGCCCGGTTCCTTGAGGATGAGGGCAAGCGATTTTTGATGACACAGGCCTAGCGCTGCCGCCGCTGCCGCACTGCCGCTGCCGCAGCTGCGCTCCCAATAGAGGGTCCCTGTTGCGGTCACAAACACAGCGGGAATCATGCGGGCCGACTTTTCTTCTACAAGGATGAGCCCATATGCATCGGGAAGCGGCCCAGTACTCACCTTGTTTTTAAGGGCAAGCCAGTAGTCCATAGGGGACAGGGCATCAAGTTCTTCCGTAAAATAGACATAGTGATCGATACCGGGAAGAACGACATGGATGAGGGAGACTTCTTTTTCGCCAACCCTCATTGCTTCTTCTGTTATGGATAGGGGCAGCGGCAGGTCAATTTCCGCGTCATAGGTGGGGGGAGTGCTGCCAAGCTTTTTGACGCGGGCTTCCATGGGGGCTTTTGCGCCGGAACAGGTTACTTCAAAGACCCCTTCTTCTCCATGGATGTGGGCCCAATAGGCGGCTGCGGAGCGGGAGGCATTGCCGCAGAATTCACCACCCATCATTTCAACGTGGACGGAGCGGCCGCTTCCTGAAAGGCAGCCTGCCTGTTCGGCGTCAGGATCTGCTGAAAGCAAAGCATCATTGAGTTCCCGCCGATCATCCACAGGAACAGGAGAGAGCACGAAAAGCGTGATGTTGCCGCTGGGATCAAGTTTTACCACATTGACGTTCATCATAAGCACTCCTTTATTGAAAAAAATCATAAGCTCCATGAATCATGATAAAACTATTATAACCTATTATTCTGATAATTTGGAAAAATTCTTTTACGATTTTAGAAAAAAGGAAATTTCATATAATGAACCGCAAAAATTTACAAGGACGGCACATTTATATGGTACAATGAAGATTACGACACAATAGAAAGGAAGAGAAAAAATTCGCATGAAAACAAAGAAATTCCTGGAAACCCTTCTTGCGGGCTTGACTTGTCTTTCATTCTGGTCCGGGACCGGAGAGGCGGCCGATGCACGCTGGGATGACGGGGTTCCCCGCTATACAGAGGCAAAGGTCATTATCCACGAGGATGGGCCTAACCTTCTTTTTTCGGATAGTCCGGAAATGGTTCAAAAATGCGGTGTCATGTACCGCGATACGGTCAAGGGCAAGTTCCGTCTTTTTTTCCACCATGTCAATGATACGGACAGCAGCAAGCGGCTTGCCATCGTCCTGCGCCGAACCGGGATTCGTCCGGCCCTCGTGCAGCTGGGAAGAAATGGCATTTCAGATCCTAACCGTGACTGGCTGGAAGCCGGAAAAGAGGCCCAGATCCGCTACTATGGCAAGCAAAAGGAAACAGATCCCTTGAGGATAAGCCGGATGACTGACTTGCTTGGGCTCCAAAAACCGACCATCATCCGTCCCCAGGAACTAGTGACGGGCATTGTCAACCTAGAGTCGGACCGGCCTGTAGAAGTTTCCGTCATGATGATTCCTGTAAAGACCGATCTGGGTCTTGCCCTTGACGCATATGGCATCCTGCCTCCTGATGAAGGGGATCATGTCCTGCGCGGGACCTTCCCTGCGTCCGATGTCCATGTTCGGCTTCAAGAGGCGTACCCATCGAATAAACTGGAAACCTGGGGCATCAAACTTGCTGACGACGTCCTCAATCCCTATGTGCGGGGAACAGACGCGACAACGGGTAAGAAGGTTGTCAATTATGGCAATTATGGGGTCATGTATGATGTCATCCTTCCGACCAAAGGAAAGCGGGACACGGTCCTGCGCTTTAATCCATATGGCGGACCTTATGCCGGCGCGGGCCTTCTTTCCATGAATGGCGAAGAGGCTAAGGAAATAAAGATTCCTGGACATGGACTGGCCTTTGGCTGGTCCCATGACGGTGAGACCATGGTTCTTGGAACCATTCCGGAAAACGGGGAGGCGACCTTGCATTTTTCACCGCCTGGATCTTCCAATCTGCCAATTCGCCTTTTTCTTTCTCCTAAATCCTAAGCCCTGATGAAAGTGCAAATGACGCTGAGATGGGCATTCATCATGATTACATTCCTTTTTAAAAATAATTCTTAAAAAGTTGTTGCTATTGTTTAGGATACGTGGTATACTCTAGTTGTTACCGAGAGAGGGTAATAAAAAATACGGTATAAGGAGAGATCATCATGAAAGAATTAAAAGGTACGCAAACGGAAAAAAATCTTCAGGCTGCTTTTGCTGGTGAATCCCAGGCTTACAATAAGTATGGATATTATGCAAGTGTGGCTAAGAAAGAAGGCTACGAAAAGGTCGCTGCAAACTTCCTGGAAACCTCCAAGAACGAAAAAGAACATGCAAAGATCTGGTTCAAGGCCCTTCATGGCGGTTCCATTCCTGATACGGTAACGAACCTCAAAGATGCTGCTGCTGGCGAAAACTATGAATGGACCGATATGTATAAGGAATTTGCTGAAACGGCAGATAAGGAAGGTTTCCCTGAACTGGCCTTCAAATTCCGCGCTGTCGGTGCCATTGAAAAGCATCATGAAGAACGCTATAAGGCCCTCCTCCAAAAGGTAGAAGACGGCACCATGTTCAAACGCAGCGAAAAGACCGTTTGGATCTGCTCCAACTGCGGTCATATCGTAGAAGCCGAAGAAGCGCCTCAGGTTTGCCCGGTCTGCGCTCATCCGAGATCCTTCTTCATGGTTAACTGCGACTGCTTCTGATTCATCGGACTGGATGCAGGTGCACTAACTGGCGGAAGATTCCCTGTTCTTTCCTTCAGGAGAGGGCAGGGAATCTTTTTTATCCTTATGTTAACTTAAAGACAAATTGGGTTGACAGTGGGTGGATAGGTCCCTATAATGAACCTATCCGATATAAGGTTCAAGCGGACGCCCCATAGGGCAAACCCTTCCTTTCCCTCTAAACCAGGAGTCTTGAAGATGCATCCTTCGAGGCTTCTGGTTTTTTATGCATTTGTTGTTTGGACAACGGTTCTTTTTGCATGCGGGACGTATACTGGATCCATCAAGCGGAGGTCCCTTCTTGTCACGATGATGAAGGCCGCAGGTGACAATTCGCAGCATGATAAAGGAGTGTGTCTTATGGCAAAGAAAATTACAGATACGGTGACTTGGGTTGGGAAGGTTGACTGGGAACTGAATGAATTCCATGGTCATGAGTATTCGACGGAAAAGGGGTCCAGTTATAATGCCTATCTCATTAGGGATAAAAAAACAGTGCTCATGGATACGGTTTGGAAACCTTATGACGATGAGTTTGTAGAAAACCTAAAAAAGGAAATTGATCTTCACCAGATTGACTATATCGTCATGAACCATAATGAGAACGATCACAGCGGTGCCCTGCCGGCCCTGATGGCAGAAATTCCGGATACGCCGATTTACTGCACGAAGAAGGGAGAAGCCATCCTGCGCGGTCTTTATCATAAGGACTGGAATTTTGTCAATGTAAAGACGGGGGATACCTTGGATCTTGGGACCCATCAGCTGATTTTCATTGAAGCTCCCATGCTGCATTGGCCTGATACGATGTTCACTTATATGACGGGTGAGAATATCCTCTTTTCCAATGATGGTTTTGGCCAGCATTTTGCAAGTGAAGATCTTTTTAATGATCAAGCCGATCAGGCTGCCCTTTATGGTGAGGCCATGAAGTATTATGCTAATATCCTCAACCTTTACAGTCCCATGGTGACAAGAAAGATTGACGAGATTCTTGCCATGAATGTTCCTATTTCCATGATTTGCCCAAGTCACGGCGTGATTTGGCGGAAAGACCCGCTATCCATCGTAAAGGCGTATCAGAAATGGGCCCAGGCTTATCAGGAAAATCAGGTGACCATCCTTTACGATACCATGTGGAACGCGACGCGGCGCATGGCAGAAAAGATTGCGGAAGGCATCAAAAAGGCTGATCCGACGATTGTAGTCAAACTCTTCAATACAGCCGTTGACGATAAGAATGATATGATAACGGAAGTCTTTAAATCAAAGGCCATCCTTGTTGGTTCACCAACAATCAATTATGGCTTCCTTTCTTCTATTGGAAGCATGATGGAAATGATCCGGGGCCTGAAGTTCAAAAATAAGAAAGCAGCTGCCTTCGGCAGTTACGGCTGGAGCGGCGATTCAGTGAAACAGATTTCGGAGCTTCTTGATTTAGCCGGGTTCACGGTTGTGAATGAAGGACTCAAGATGCTGTGGATGCCTGATGAAAAAGGCCTTGAAACCTGTGAACAATTTGGTGAGGATTTTGTAAAGAGCTTGAACGCATAAATCATCTATAGGCATTGATAAAAGGAAATCATGTCTGCCGCGTTAAAAAATAAGAAGCCTTGAAGCAGCGATAACCTTCAAGGCTTCTTGTTTTTTAGATCAAGGATGTTTCGAACGGTCTCATTTTTTAAGAACAAAGGAAGCAGCAGATTTCCTAAAATCGTGACGCTGATGATTTCTCCGAGGGCCACGTACCCCATGGTAGGAAGAAGGGGCAGGTCCGCCATGTAGTTGAGCTCAAACCCGATGAGAAGGCCGTTGGAAAAAACGGGCATCAAACTTGCCAGGAAGGCGGATTTGCAAAAGCGCATGAAATAAAGTCCCAGGAAGGTGGCCGAGGTGCCAATCAGCATATCCGTAATGCCGAAAGGACTTCCTACATTGGAAATAAGGCAGCCCAAAGTCAGGCCCGGAATAAGGCCTTTATCATAAAAGGCAAGGAGTGTCATGAATTCTGAGACCCGCACCTGGACCGCACCGTAGCTTAGCGGTGCCAATCCCAAGGTCAGGGCTGCGTAGAGGGCTGCCACCATGGCTCCGCGATAGGCTTTCAAGTGGGTTTCCATCATGATAGGGCCTTTGCTTTCATTTCCAGGTAGTGGCGGGAATAATAGGGCCCGAGCTGGGACTCCCTATGATCATAGCCATAGGCCCGCTTTGAAATGGAAAGGATGGGCGGAGCCTGGATCCTTTTGGCAACGGAGAGGCCGCAAAAAAGGTTCCACCACCGTTCGAGATCGCTGATAAAGGAGGCCGCATCGGGAAAGAGCTTATGGGATAGGCCTTCTTCACAGCCGATGCGAGCATCCAGGGTGCTATCCAGATACCAAGCAAGGAACTCTTCCGGTGCCTGCTTTCCCCAGCTTTCGACGAAGGCGCGGAAAAGATAATCGTGGTAGGGATAGTGAAGGGGATCGCCGCCCGTACCGACGGTCTGTTTCTGAGAAAGTTCAGCACTCGGTTTGATCGTAAAGACTTCATCAGGAATAACATCCTTGTGGTAGACCTGTTCATTGAGATAGCGCCCCAGGGCATAGACTTGGTGCTTCCATAGGTCGCCAATGAGAGCCATGACACCGGCAATGTCTCCATAAAAGGTGGCATAGCCAACGGTCATTTCCGACTTATTGGAGTTGCAGGAAAAGCCGCCGCCCCAAAGGGAAGCCATGCCGGCAATAACGCGGGCCCCACGGTCACGGGCTTGGATATTTTCAAGGGCAAAGGACGATACGGAAAGGGTTTCGTCTTTTCCCGTGCCATAATCATGGATGGTTGCGGATTGCAACTGCTTTTCCGTGAGGGATACGGATTCTTCAATGGGAATCACGGCATAGTGGGTACCCAGGGCTTCTGCCATCTTTTGGGCAAGGCCCTTGGTGAGGCTCGAATTAAAGCGTGATGGCAGGTTGAGGAGAAGCACATTTTCCGGGCCCAGGATGTGCACATAAAAAGCAGCCGTTACCGCTGAATCAATCCCGCCCGAAAGACCGATGGTCATCTTACGGATGCCTAGCTGGTCCAGGAACTTTGAAGCTCCATAATAGAGGGAATGGTAGATTTCCTCGATTTCCGTCATCTTTGGATGGACCGTTCCGGTTGAGGAAAGGGCTCCTGTTTCGGTATCAAAACTGCCGGTAAGGAAGGCCTCCTCAAAGGAAGGCGCATCGCAGAGCACATTTCCTTCCTTTGTATAAAAGGTGCTGCAGCCGTCAAAGGTGAAGATGTTCTTCCCGTTATTCTGGATGCCTACGCCGTTGCAGTAAAGAAGCGGCAGACCGCAGTCCCTTGCTTGTTTTTTAAAGAGCTCCCCGCGTTTGCGGTTTTTCTGTAGGGTAAAGGGCGAACAGGAAATATTGATAAGAAGCTGTGCCCCGTTTTTAGTCAGGATCTGTGGAACATTGAAATCATAGTTTTCGGTCCAGCCGTCCTCGCAAATAAAGACACCGAGCTTCACTTCTTTCCCCCTGATGGTCACAGATACAGGCTGGATGAGGTCTTCCAGGGTTTTCCCCGGAAGATGGGGCAGGAGTTTTGCCAAGCTGTGGAAATACCGGCTGTCATCAAATTCCCGGTAGTCAGGCAGGGCCGTTTTGCTGATAAAAGCCTGAGACAGGCCACCCTTTTTGAGTTTTCCATCTTGGGCAATGAAGGCGGCATTATATTTGCGGGGCCGGCCATCTTCATTCACAGCCCTTTCATCAAGGGCAATATTGCCGAAAATGACGCAGATATCCTGCGTGGCTGCAATGAGATCCTTCCCGTAATCGCGGCAGTCACGCAAAAAAGCGCGCTGCTCCCAAAGGTCACCTAAGAGGTAGCCTGGAATCAGCTGTTCAGGAAAGATGAGAATATCGATGCTGGCACGCTTTGCTTCTTCAATGGTTTCGAGGGCCCGGCGCAGATTGATCTCGGGACGTCCGGGGCGCACTTCCACCTGTGCGCATGCAATCTTGATTTCCATAATGCGTCAACTCCTATCGGGGGACAGCCGCAACAGGTCGGCTGGGCTTTTTTCGTCCACTGTCTCCCTTCATGTTCCTTCCCATTATAGCAAAGGAAGGTCCCTGTTAAAAGCAAAAAAGCGGGGACGATGCCATCCTTTATGAATGAGGCCCTCAGATGGCCCTGGGCGTTCTTTGGAGCAGGAGCGGAAAAAAATGACTGTTACTCATCAGACACGATGCTTGCGCATCGAATTTGACTATGCTATGATACGAATACGAAAGCAGAAGTGGAGGGGACTATGTTATACGTAAGTACAAGAGGTAAAACAGATATGGTGAGCTCTGCCCACGCTATTTCCAGTGGGCTGGCCAAAGACGGCGGTCTTTTTGTGCCCCGGGATTTTCCTCCTGTGGCCCTTGCTGAGATCGATGCCATGAAGGGTAAGCCTTATGGCGACCGTGCCGTACAGATCCTTTCCCGGTACCTGACGGATTTTTCGGAGGAGGAACTTCGGGAATGTGTTTCAGCTGCTTACAGCAAAGAAAAGTTTGGCGGTTTTGTAGCGCCGCTTCATCTTCTCAAAAAGGATACTGATATTCTGGAACTATGGCATGGTCCAACGAGTGCCTTTAAGGATATGGCACTCCAGATCCTGCCTCATTTCCTTACGAGAGCCGTCCGCAAGACGGGCGAACAAAAAAAGAGCGTGATTCTCGTTGCGACAAGCGGCGATACGGGAAAAGCGGCTATGGCCGGATTCAGTGATGTGCCGGATACAGAAGTCATTGTCTTTTATCCCCATGGCGGGGTCAGCGATGCCCAGCGCCTGCAGATGACGACGCAGCGGGGGAATAATGTCCATGCTGTTGCGGTTGAAGGCAATTTTGATGATGCCCAGACTGGGGTCAAATTGCTTTTTGGCAAAGCGGAGCTTGCAGCTGAGCTGAAGGAGCAAGGCTGCGCTTTTTCTTCTGCAAATTCCATCAACTGGGGCCGCTTGGTGCCGCAGATCGTCTATTATTTCAGCGCCTATGCCGATGCTGTGGAAAAGGGACGTATCCAAAATGGTACGGAAATCGTCTTTTCTGTTCCCACGGGCAACTTCGGTGATATTCTTGCCGGCTACTATGCCAAGCTCATGGGCCTGCCAGTGAAGAAGTTCATCTGCGCGTCAAACAGCAACAATGTCCTGACCGATTTCATCAACACGGGGACCTATGATCGGAACCGCGAGTTTCATCGAACCATTTCCCCGTCCATGGACATCCTTGTTTCAAGTAACTTGGAACGGCTCCTTTATGAAAAGACCGAGCATAACTCTGAGAAAATCAACGAGTGGATGGATGCCCTCCAGGAAAAAGGCACCTATTCCATTGGACGTGATATCCAGGATGCCGTTGTCAGTGACTTCTTTGGGGCTTGGATCGATGAAATCGAAACCCAGGAAACAATTAGTGATGTCTTCAATAACTATGGCTATGTCCTTGATCCCCATTCAGCTGTTGCCTATAAGGCCCTGCAGAAGTATCGCCTCATGACCAGCGACGAGACGTACGGCATTGTCCTTTCAACGGCCAGTCCGTTCAAGTTCAGCGACGTGGTCCTGCGGGCCCTTTATCCTGATGACTATGAAGGCAAGGTGCTGACGGCTTTTGAGGCCATGGATGAGCTGAGCCAAAAGGCTCGAATCGACATTCCGCAGGGACTCAAGGAACTGCGCGGCCTGCCGGAACGGGAAAGCGACATCGTGGCCCCGGGCGAAATGGAAAAGGAAGTCAAGAAGATTCTTGCCATTGACTAAGATAAGAACGATAAGAGACTGTGAAAAATGAACCATCATTTTTGGTTCTTTGTCAAATTTTGGGGTGCTAAAGTGTCTATGCACTCCTGGAGAGGACATGCACTGAATACAGTGCGTGTCCTTTTTCGTTGCGTGTGTTAATGTACAAGATCCTATTACGAAAGCGCTCAAAATTGCGCAGACCAAATGAGACACGTTTTAACACCTTGATTTTATTGTTGCAGCCTTCAGTAAAGCCGTTGGAGTAAGGATATATAAGGGCGCTCCTGATTTCTTCGTACCAATAGGTAAAGGACTTAACCAGAGAGTTCATTTCCGGTAAATCAGCGCTTTTTACCAGGTCTATCCATGCTGAAAGTGCCCAAGAAATGTTGGTATGATCCTTGAATCGAAGCACCTTGGAAAATGCGTATTTTAGCGCGTAAGCACATCTTAGACGAGGAGAACAGCGAAGGATTCCCTCCAGCTTTATAAGCTCTTCTTCGGTTAATTTCTCATATGGTTTCGTTAAGATTGTCTTGTTGGACTTAAACATTCGGCTATGGTGACAAAGGCGCTTTTGCTCTGCTTTGCGAACGCGCTCCATGGCCCATTGGACTAAGCGGATCATATGAAAACGGTCTGCCACGATGCGCGCCTTGGGGAAGATTGTTTTTATGACTGAACGGAACTGCATAGACATGTCCATTGTGACAAATTCTACTTTTCGTCGTTCACTCATTGGAAATTGATAGAAATACTGGAGCAGAGCCGGTGTAGTTCGTGCCGGAAGAATGTCCATTATACGCTTGTTTTCAGAGTCAGTGATGATGACTTGGTACTTCTGACCGGCAGCATTTCCTTTAAATTCATCGATGGAAAGCACGCGGGGAAGGTGACTGGGACGAGGAATATGGACTTCATTGAAGACGCGAATGACCTGGCTGGTGCTGACATGGCATCGTCTAGCCACTTCTTGGAAAGAAAGGTGTTGACGCAGCTCCTGGAGCATGACTTGTTGAAGCGAGGAAGAGGTTTGGAAATACGGAGAGGCAAAGGGGCTCTTCTCGTTAAATGTGTGACCACAGCTACATATATAGCGTCTCTGGCGATACAGGAGATGCAACTCTTTATGGAGAAGTGGGGAATGTTTGATGAGGCGCGTATAGTAGCCCTTTATGCGTCTTGTAG
>OGYT01000506.1_pt1 | contig 29727 bp, 28 predicted proteins | sample 1576631 | NCBI WGS metagenome assembly OGYT01 (sample SAMEA3541588, study PRJEB24748) | human gut metagenome | biome: human gut; feature: human-associated habitat; material: faeces | place: China | collected 2012
GATCTGGTTTTTCATGGCACCTGCCTCGGTTTCCTCTTCCTGTGAATAGGTAAAGACACCTGCGCATTGGAAGTGTTCTTTTTGAGCAAAATCAAGGAGTTCCTCGAATTGCGCTTCAGTTTCTCCTGGAAAGCCGACAATAAAAGTCGTCCGCAGGCAGATGTCAGGCATCCTGTTGCGAAGTTTAGCAAGGAGCATTTCAACCTGTTCCCGCGTATCCCTACGGCGCATGGTCTTTAAAAGAGAATTGCTAGCGTGCTGCAGCGGAAGGTCAACATAGTGGCAAACCTTCTTGCATTGGGCCATGGTCTCTATGAGTTCATCAGAAAAGGATTCGGGATAACAGTATAGGATGCGGATCCATGTTAAGGCAGGGATCTCATTCAGGTCACGCAAAAGTTCGGAAAGACGCAGTTTGTGGTATAAATCAATCCCGTACTGCGTCGTATCTTGCGCAACAAGGATAACTTCCCGCGTACCCTGCTGAACCAAGGATTTTACTTCTTCTACAATTTCCTCATAGGGTCGACTGCGATATGGTCCCCGTATTTTTGGAATAGCACAATAGGAGCAGCGATTGCTGCAGCCTTCGGCAATCTTCACATAAGCTGTATATTGCGGAGTGGAAAGGACGCGGCTCTTAGGCTGGGAGTATTGCTTAGGCGCTTCAAGCAGCACAAAACGCTCTCCCTTTTCCACGCGATCAATGACCGACCCAATGGCATCATAACATTCTGTTCCGATAATTGCATCCACTTCGGGCATCTGTTCAAAAAGTTCGTGGGCATAACGCTGACCCAAGCAGCCCGTCATAATGAGTTTACGATGGGAATCTATTTTCTTATATTCTGCCATCTGCAGGATGGTATTGATGGATTCGGTTTTGGCACTTTCGATGAAACCGCAGGTATTGACGATAATGATGTCGGCATGGGATGGATCATTAGTCAGTTCCCATTTACGGTCACGGATAAGTCCCATCATGACCTCAGAATCAACGAGGTTCTTAGGGCATCCTAGGCTTACAACTCCTATTTTCAACTTGGACTCCTCTCTTTATTTACTGGGCACGGAAAGTCTTGCTCATGGTCCCCCACTCTGTATCCTTCAATTTATAGTCTTTTCCGTTGACCTTGATGGATACGTCTCGAATACTGCCGAAACTCAGTTTAACAGTGGATTTTCCATTGTACGTTCTTGTCGACCCAGCACTGACCGTAGCCGTTTCCACACGTTTACCGTCAATATCGGCTTCCGTCCAGACGGGTTTATTATACGTAACTGTTACCGTGACCCCATTTTTCTGTTCTTTTCCAAAGGCTTTGGTGTCCCCCTTTTTTTCTTCCTTTGTCTCCGGCTGTTTCTCTTCTTTTTTTGCTTCTTCCGCCTTCCTGGTTGAAGAATTTTCACTCTTTACACTGTCAGATAGACTCGTCGTAGCAGGGATTTCCGGCATGGTCTTGCCGCCAAACAGGAAATAAGCCATGACTACACAGAAGATCCCAAAGAAAATGGCAAATACAATGCCGAAGATCCGAATATTTAGATAGGCACTGACACCCTTCCGATTGTCTTGACGTTCCTTTTTTTGATAGGCATAAAGCGGGCTTTCCTGTCTATCCTCGCCGTTTTCTAACGCCTCATCGTCAGCGTCGTCATCTTCGTCATCATCCTCGTCGACTTCTTCATACAGGATGCTTTCAATGAAATGGCGCAGTTTCTTAACGATACCAGATTCCTCTTTTTGATTTTCATCGGGTTCCGGTTCATCATCGATTTCCTTGATGACGGCCTGCACTTTCGGGGTAGTCTTTTCTTGTTCTTCTTCGAATGCTTCCTCTTCTTCCCACGAGCGTCTCGCCTCTTCCATCATGGAAGGGGTCACAACCATGGTGCGCTCTTCGTCGTTTTCGGGCGTGGCATCTGCTGTGGAAGCAGGGGAAGAAGCGGGCTCCTGCAGGACTTCGGGCTGTTCTTTTACATCCGAAGGAGCTGCCTTCAAGGGTTCATGCAGGGCTTCTGGTGTGGCAAGGCCCTTTGTGTAAGCTTCGACAAGATCATTGCCATTTTCTTCAAGGAAGTTGCCGTAATTCCGGATAAACCCTTTGATAAACACATCTCCAGGAATCTTCTCAAAATCACCGGATTCGAGAGCGGTAAGATATTGCTCCCGGATGCCAGTCTGGGATGCCACTTCCTCCAGAGTTATATTTTTTTCGCATCTCCGCTGCTTTAGGTATTCTCCAATATGCTTCATGAAAAGTCAGCCTCTTTCTTTGGGTTCTTGGTAAAGAAACGTTCCGCAATGGCAGTCTCACTCATTATGAGACTGCGGGGCTTGCTCCCTTCACTGGGACCTACAATTCCCTTTTCTTCCATCATATCTACAAGCCGGGCGGCACGGGTATAGCCGATACGGAACTTTCGCTGGAGCATGGAACTGGATGCCTGGTGGGTAGAAACAACAAGACGCAAGGCATCTTCAAATAAGTCGTCCTCAGCCTCGTCCTCCCCTTCCCCAGCAGCATGCTTTTTCTTATCTTCTGATAGGGCTTGGGTCGTTACTTCTTCCTCATACGCGGTCGGAATGGATTCAGATTTGATGAAGTCAACAATCCGTCCCAATTCCTCGTCGGTGATGAAGGCGCCTTGGACACGGGTTGGCTTATTGGCACCTGTCGGGAAATAAAGCATATCCCCACGGCCCAAAAGGTTTTCAGCCCCGCTCATATCAAGGATGGTCCGGCTATCCGTATTGGAGGATACAGCAAAGGCAATCCGCGAAGGGATATTGGCCTTGATGGTCCCCGTAAGGACGTCGACACTCGGACGTTGTGTCGCAAGGATCAAATGGATTCCAGCAGCACGGGCCTTTTGGGCAAGACGCAGGATTGCGTCTTCTACATCGACGGCGGCAACCATCATGAGGTCACTTAATTCGTCGATGATGACAACAATAAAGGGCAGGGCTTCATCAGCAGGAACAACGGCGTTATAGTCGTCAATCTTTCTCACTTGCGTTTTTGCAAAAAGGCTGTAGCGCCGTTCCATCTCAACAACAGCCCAATGAAGGGCCGAGGCGGCCTGTTTAGGCCCTGTAACAACGGGGGTCAAAAGATGGGGAATGCCATTGTAATTTGTCAGTTCTACGACCTTTGGGTCAACAAGGATAAGTTTGACCTCGTTCGGTTTGGCCCGATAAAGAAGACTGGCAATGATGGTATTGATGCAAACGGATTTACCAGACCCGGTAGAACCGGCAATCAGCAAATGAGGCATCTTGCTGAGATCGGCCACAATAACACGGCCGGAGATATCCTTGCCGAGACCGACGCAAAGTTTTCCTTTGGCGTTACGGATTTCATCACAGTCCACGATGGAACGGAATGTCACAGCCTCACTGTAGCGGCTCGGTACCTCAATCCCAATGGCAGCCTTGCCTGGGATTGGCTCAATACGGACGCTCGTCACGGCAAGCTTCAAGGCAATATCTTCAGCTAGATTCTGGATCTTGTTCACCTTGACACCGGGAGCCGGTTCCAGTTCATACCGCGTAACAGAAGGCCCTTTGGTGACATTGACAAGGGCCGCCTTAACACCAAAATCGGTCAGCGTCTTTTCAATGATGTGCCCCTGGGTTTCCATTTCCTGGCGAGAATGGTTTCGATTGACAGGTCGCGGTGGGTTAAGAAGCGTCAAGGGAGGAAATTCATAGCTGGACGCATCGGCTTGTTCAACTGTGCTAAGGGCAGTACCCTCTGCCTGAGCTTTGGATACGGCTGTCTGTGTTTTTTCTTTCTCCGTTCCTGCCGGCTCATCGGGAATATTCGGTGGGATGACAGGTTCATAGGGCACATATTCTGGTTCCTTTTCCACAGCCGGTGACTGGGCTGCCAAAGTGCCCTCAATTTCATCCTTATCAAATTTAACAAGTGGTTTTGTACTCGATAGGGCTCCCTTGATGATCTCACTGATGCTCTGATGCTTAGGGCCCTCGGTTTGGGCCTCTTGATCTATTTGTGCTTCTTCCTGCCGCTCCTGATCATAAATTTCCCGTTTCCGCTTTCTGCGAGCATCTTGGTAATCATTCCATTTCTGAGCGGCTGTCATGGCTCCGTTCTTCATCTCTTCCCCAGCTGCCTTCAAGGGTTTGCTGAGGGAGAAGCGATTTGTCAGGACCAAGGAAATCAAGGTCAGGGCAATGAGCAGAATAAAGGTCCCAATACGGCCTGCAATCTTTGTGAAAACAAACACGATGGCGCCTCCAAGGAGGCCGCCACCGATAGGTAATGATTCTGGCAGGATTTCAGCCCCTTCCGGGATCACACTGGCATGCCAGAGGGAAAGAAGGGACACCAAAAAAAGCAGGATGGAAAAGAATCTTTTGGAGAACTGGAGACGCTTATGATTCACAACATAGCCTAACCCCAAAATCACCAAATAGATAGGAAGAAGCAAAGCGCCCCTTCCCAGACCCATGGTCAGGAAATAATGGGCAGAATCTCCCAAAAAACCGACTTCGGGATACCAAAGGCTTACAGCCATGAAGAGGCCAAGAGCAGCATATACGATCCCAAGGGCCTCAAGCTTGTAGGAAAAACCATTTTCCCCGGCCTTTGTCCTCTTCTTTGTATTCTTTGGCTGCGTTTTTTTCTTCACGGCAATCCTTCCTTATTTTATCAGACAGTTAAACTTCCATGATCAACGGTAAAATCATGGGACGGCGTCTCGTTTTTTCAAAGAGATAACGCCCCAAGGAATCCCGTACGGCGGACTTCAAGCTGGACCATTCCGTCACATGGCTTTCCCGGCATTTATCAAGAGTGGAGAGAACCCGGTCACGTGCGCCTTCCATGAGTTCTTCCGATTCACGGACATAGACAAATCCGCGGGAGACAATATCAGGACCAGCAGCAATGGAATAATTACTGTGATCAATAGTTACCACAACGATGAGAATCCCATCTTGTGAGAGCTGGCGGCGGTCGCGAAGAACGACATTGCCGACATCGCCTACGCCAAGTCCGTCGATGAGGGTCTTGCCGGCTGTTACGTGGCCGCTGATTCCAATGGAGTTCGGAGTTACATCCACAACAGATCCATTTTCAGCAATGACGACATTATCCTTATTCATGCCAAGCTGCATAGCGAGCTTCTTATGAAGCACGAGGTGACGGTATTCACCGTGGACCGGCATAAAAAATTTTGGACGGATCAGTCGATGCATCATCTTGATTTCTTCCTGACTGGCGTGACCGGAAACGTGAATGCCCCGCTCCCGTCCATAGACGACCTCCGCTCCGAGCTTATAGAGGTTGTCTATGGTGTGCCCCACGCCGCGCTCATTTCCTGGAATCGGAGTAGCGGAAATGATGACCGTATCGCCGGGCATGATGGACACTTTTTTATGCTCACTATTGCTCATACGGGTAAGGGCGCTCATGGGTTCCCCCTGACTGCCCGTCGTAATGATGGCAATTTGACGCGGTGAATAGTTGCGTGTTTCATCAATATCAATGAGTACACCTTTAGGAATCTTGAGATATCCCATCTCGCTGGCAATATTGACGACATTGACCATGCTGCGTCCAATGACGGCAACCTTGCGGCGCGTCATGACAGCTGCGTCAATGACCTGCTGCAGGCGATGGACGTTGGAGGAAAAGGTGGCCACGATGATCCGGTTCTTGGCAGCCCTGAACTGTTCATCGAGCGTTTTTCCTACATTCTTTTCACTGGGCGTAAATCCAGGCCGTTCAATATTTGTTGAATCAGCCAGCAGAAGCAGGACGCCTTTATCTCCAATTTCGGCAAGCCGTGCAAAGTCCGTAGGCTGGCCGTCAACAGGGGTCTGATCGAATTTATAGTCACCCGTATGGACAATTGTACCCACAGGCGTATGGATTGCAAGAGATACCGCATCGGGGATGCTATGGTTCACATGGATGAATTCGACCCGAAAAGATCCAGCACGAACAGTGGCCCCAGCCTTGACCGCTTTGCACTTTTGATCTGAAACGCCATTTTCACGAAGACGGCCCGACAGGATTCCTAGCGTCAGTGGGCAGCCATAAACGGGGCAGTTCAGTTCCTTCATCACATAGGGCATGGCACCGATATGATCTTCATGACCGTGGGTCAGGAAGATTGCCTTGACCTTATCCTTGTTTTCAACAAGGTAGGAAAAATTTGGAATGACAAGATCGATCCCGAGCATTTCATCATCCGGGAAAGCAAGACCGGCATCAACCAGGATGATTTCCTCTCCGTAACGGAACGCGGTCATATTTTTACCAATTTCACCAAGACCACCCAAAGGGATGATGCTTATTTTTTTCTGTTGTCCTTTTGCCAAAAGGGACACCTCCTCAATTTTTTAGCGAAAGCTCGCAGCTCACCTTTAACACAAAAAAGAGACTGAAAGGCTTCCAAAAGTACGATAATCTATGAATTATGGGGTTTTAGATCCTAAAACCCATCAACCACGGGACGATGACAGTCCGTGGAAAATTCCTGTTTTACTCTGCTAACACAGAATCACGTTAAGAATAAGGGAAGGATATGGACCATCCTTCCCCTAATCCCTAGTATTTCATTATAACTTGTAGCGTCTAGATTTGCAACGGATTGGCGCAGAAAATCAGCCATTCTCCTCTTTATTGAGAAGATTCGCCCGGATTCTTCTTCTCCGAGCTCTCCCAACTTTCAGGAAACGGAATTCCTGAGGGCGTAAAAAGTGTCTGATTTGGAAAAGAAAGGAGGGAAACATCGCTTTTTTTGATCTCCCCCACCCCATTTTGGAGTAAGCTTCGCAGCGCCAGGGTCCTCTCCTTCGGGAGCGAGCTTGTTCCTACAAGTAGAACTGGAACAGAAAGGGTGGAAACAGGGCCCTCCATATAAGGATATGTCCCTAATTTGATTGTTGTTGGCAAATACAGTCCCGTCCGTTCAGCTAGCTCCTCAAAAGCGGCTCCCTCAAGAGGAATCAAGCGAAGGGCTCCGCCCGCGAGAGCTTCATTGATTTCCTTATCCGGTAAGCCCCCCATGACCAAAGCTGCGTCGACTCGACCGGAAGCTACAGCAGATAAAGCTTCTTGATCGGAAAGATACTGAAAGACCATATCCTGACGTTTCATATGGGCAGCACGCAACAAGGCACGAACTGTAACTTCCATGCCCGATCCAGGAGCGCCTACTGCGACTTTACAATCCTTGAGCTCCCTTATATCAGAGAGGGTGGAAAGTCGAGGCACCAGAAAATACAGTGTGCGGGACCCCAGATAACACAGTTCACGAAAATCCTGGTAAGGTTTTCCTTCGTAGAGTGCCTTTCCTGAAAAAACTGCTTCGGCAACGTCCTGCTGAACAATGGCCAAATCAGCTTTTCCTTGCTTCATAAGATCCAAAGAAGCCAGCGAGCCCGCCGTAGAAAGGGTACTTGTATCAAGGCCATCAAAATGAAGACTCAACAAGCGGCTGATGGCAACCGCTGCACGGGCATTGGTATTTGGTCCTTCATCAGCTGCCAGGCGCAGCTGAGGCATCGGTGCTGCAGCCGGTTGAGGCGCCGTCTCTTTTTTATGACAGGCGCTGACCAAAAAGAGACTGACCGCCAATAGGACCATGATAATCTTTTTCAAGAAAATCCCTCCTTACGGATGGGTAGAAAAATACGCAAGCGTACGGGAAAGGCCATCCTGAAGTGAAGTAAATGTCATAGGTCCGAGTTCTTTTTGAAGGGCTTCATGGGATAAAACCGAATCACGGATATCCCCTTTCCTCCTCGGTCCATATTGTACTGAAGGAATCTGTCCCGTGAGCTTTTCCATAACGGATAAAAGCGCATTGAGGGAAACCTTGCATCCTGTCGAAACGTTCAGCGTGGCAAGTCCTTCATAACTAAGGGAACGAACCATTGTTTCCGCAATATCACCTACATAAATAAAGTCCCGGGTCTGCTGACCGTCGCCAAAAACGGTAAGGGGCTTATGTTCGTGAAGAAGACGGGCAAAAATACTGATGACACCGCCCTCACCCGTTTCTCCCTGCCGCTCGCCATAGACATTGGCAAATCGCAGGATGATTCCATGCATCCCGTAAAGTAAGCAGTAGAGACGAATGTAGGATTCTGCCGTCACCTTGGATAGACCGTAGAAAGAAGTCGGCGCTGGGATTTCCTTTTCCGTAAGGGGAAGATGCTGATTATCCCCATAGACGGCCGCACTCGATGAAAAGATGATTCGCTTGACACCGCTCTTGCGGCAGCCTTCCAATAGATTAATTAGCCCTTTGATGTTGATGTCTGCATCAACCAAAGGATATTCCATGGAAAAAGGCACCAAGGTTTGGGCAGCTAGGTGGATGACTGTATCAAACTTTTCCTGTAGCAGGAAATCAATCAATGCTTTATCCCGCACGTCCATTTGCACCAAATTCATCGAAAGAGGGACATATTCCTTGAATCCTGAAGAGAGATTATCCAGGACAGTTACGGAAAGTCCAGGAACTTCACTGCATTTTTCCAAGATGTGGGATCCAATGAAACCTGCCCCACCGGTCACTAGGATTTTTTTCATCAGTCGATGTTCCTCCTCCGAATCTGCGTCAACACATCAAGGCCAAAACTTTTGATTGTGACGATGGCCCCAATCGTAAAGGGAATATATTCACAGAAAAAGCGCCACATAACAGCCACTACACCGGCCACACCCGCTGGAAGCAAGGAGTTGAAAAGGACCAGAAATCCCCCTTCCGCAACCCCAGTACCGCCGGGAGTCGGCGTAAAGTATAAAACAAGGTTGATGAGACACATCCGTCCCATAATGATATGAAGTGGAATATTGGTAATGCCAAAGGCGTAAATAAAAACGGGCACAACCGAATAAATAAAAAGCAGGCTGAGACCGGATTCAATAAATGCTCGAAGAACTTGCTTGGGATTCTTGAAAAGCAGGAGCAGGGCCTGCTGGAAATCACGGTACCAAAGAAAGACCGCTTCCTGAACCTTTGGGGAAAAGCGGCGGCAGAACCGAACCAGCCATTTTTCAAAGCGTCCTGTAACGATACAGTAAATCAGCATGCCAGGTGCAAAAATAAAGAAGGCACAAACGAGGGCAATGACGCTGGGCGGCATCCAGCTCACAAGACTCGGATCAAAATAAAAGACAACTGGCACAGTGAGGAAAAGAAACAAAATGGACATAACGGTCCTGACAATGATGATCAAGGTTGATTTAGCAACTGAAACGCCCGCTTTTTTCATGAACATCAGCTGGGCAATCCCGCCGCCTCCTTGGCCCGGGGTCAAAAGGGCCAGAAAATAGTTGCTGAAGACAACATTGAACACGTGCTTATAGTCCATCTTTTCATCAGAAAGATGAGTCAGCGTAATAAGTCGTGTCCCGTCAAAGAAAAGACCTACACCGAGAAGGAAAAGGGCCAGCAGGGCGTACTGCGGACGAAATGTCGTCAGATAATCCAAGGCCCTGCGATCAAAGGTAAAATAGATGACGCCGGCGGAGACACAGACAACGACAAAAAAGAGGACAAGAAGCATGCGAAAAATTTGTTTATTCATGGAAAGACCTTCCCATCAAAATTTCACGAAAGTGATGAGTGCTACATAACCCTCTTATTATATCATAGGTTAGAGAACAAGAAAACAGACAAGGAGCTATCCCTTGAGATTCTTTGTATTGGCAAAATGCAGTTTGGCGTAATGGCCAAGGCGTTCTCGCCCTTCCTGCTGGATGATTTTTTCTGCAGCTCGTGTTGCCTGGGCGCCGCCTCCAAAAGGAAGTTCAAAACCAGCCTCCTGGGATAACTCCTCCATCTTCTTGAGAAACAGGGAACGAGCTAGAATTGAGGCTGCCGCCACGGCCATATCCGCTTCTCCCTTCGTATGAGAATAAACAGAAAGACCAGGAACCGCTCTTTCCAGCTCATTTTTGATGTAAGGAGACCGGGTAAATTGGTCAACCAGGGCAAAATGACATTCCGGAACTTTTTTAAGGACAGTCATAATGGCCCCAATGTGATAAGTACTCAAAAGCGGATTCAGGTTCTGCGCCTTCTCATATTCCTCGTTGTACTGCTGGGGCATAAGGGCGGCCGCGGCACTTGCTTTGGCTATGGCATAGACTTGCGGCGCAAGCCTCCTAATCTTCGCGTCTGAAAGAGTCTTACTATCTCTAACCCCAAGGGCAAGAAGTTTTTTGGCACCAATTTCATCAAGAATGACGGCGGCTACGCACAAAGGGCCAAGATAGTCACCTTTTCCCGATTCGTCGCTGCCCGCCCATAACTCACCAGGCTTCTTGACCGCTCCTAAAAGGGTCAAAAGAGGCCCTACACCTTTTTCCCCAGATGGGGTTGAAGAAGCTGCGTCCATGCCAAAGACAACATTCCTCACTCGGTCAAAGAAGGGCCCCTCTTTCTGTGAAAGCACAGGACGCCATCCATCTTTTCCATTATAAATTGTGACAACAGCGCGCTCCCTACCATTGACCACGATGAGCTGGACGCCAAAGTTCACATTTTTTTGTTCAACAGGCTGGGACGCCAAAGTGCAAAGGTCCCTTTGAAGAGCGTGGACTCGCTCCAAAAAGACGGATTCTGGAAGTTTTTTGGACTTCATGGTTACGTGAGACTCCTTAGAGAAAAGAGAAAAGGAGGGCTTCCCCTCCCCCTCTTATGATTCGTGAGGTATGGCGGCAATGGTTTCTTCTTTCTTTTCACTGCGCACAGTCAAGCTTTTGATTGAAACATTGATATCCCGAACGGGCATACTGGTCATGCCTTCGACCTTAACCTTGATTTTAGCCTGAAGCTGCCTTACGACCTCAAAGATCTGGGCACCAAAGAACAGGACCAAATCCAGGTAAATGGTCATCCCTTTATTGGTATCTGCCGGACGCCGGACCTTGATGGCGGAAATCCGGTCCACATCCTTGTTTTTCTGGACCACAATACGAACGATATCACTGACGACATAATCGGTCACAGAAATCTTTCCATAGTAACTAAAGGCAGGTCTGACAATGGATTTTTCAGGCAGATCCTTGTGTTTCTTATTGCGGCCAAAAAGACGATGGGGTAAATCCACAAGAACACCCGATAGATGCGGCTTCAGTTCGATAGTCGGAACAGGAACGATATGTTTTCCTTCCTTTATGCGCGTATCACGAGCTTTTTTCATTTCCCGAGTCGTGGCAATATCCTGGATATGGACAAATTCCGAAGGCGCCGGCAATGCAAGCCGTTTGCAAATGGTTACCGCCATTTTGTCACTGGTCCCAATGACAAGCAGACAGCTAATCCGGCTATGCTGAATAGCTTCCTTGACCTCATCGCAGTGGTCCTTTTCCATAAAAATAGCCCGTTTGACCGCCTGCACTTTATTCTGTTCGGTCTTGGCCGATTTTCCTGCTAAAATCTTTGTGCCTTCAATAAGCAATCCATCATCGATGATGCCATCACAGCCATGCTGGTGCGCCACACTGATGGCACGAAAACTTTTGCCGGTTCCACTTGGGCCTGTAAAAGCAATCACTTTCATTTTGCATTCCCCCTGTTTTGAGGGTATGTGACAATCTCCGATACTGCATCATACGGAATCGAAAATTCCCCTAAGTGCATGGGAAACCGCCCCGGATTGCCATGTAGGTCGCTTCCGCCGCTGACCATGAGATGATACTTTTTCGCGATGGCAAGCCAATCATGTTTGTTTTTTTCCTGCAGAACGGACGGGTGGAAGACTTCCATCCCATCCATGACCCCGCTATGAAGGATTTCCTCTACATAGGAAAGATTTTCAATCTCTGCCGGATGAGCAAGGACGGCAATTCCACCGGCTTTGTGGATGATCCGGGCAGCCTCGAAGGGACTCATCTTGACCTGACGGAGATAAGCTGGTTTTCCTGCCGCGATGAGCGTATCAAAAACGTCCTTTACGGTTGGAAAATACCCCTTTTTGACGAGAACGCGGGCAATATGGGGACGCCCAAGGCTATGGGCGCCTGCTGCTTCCCTCTTTACTTCCTGAAAGGAAAGCTCATATCCCAGGGATTGGATTTTTTCAATGATCTTCATGACCCGTTCCACCCTTCCGCTGCGGTTCCAGGCAAGGGCCTGCTGGAAAATTGGGACGGCAGGATCAAAGTGGAACCCTAGAACATGGACATCCTTTCCTTTATAATCCGTATCCATCTCAACACCCCGGATCAGATGGATGCCATCCTGGCGCGCATCGATGACCTTTTTTGCTTCATCATAGGCAAGGGTATTATCATGGTCGGTAATGGCCATGGCGCATAGGTGAGCTTTTTCTGCTTCCCGTACAAGTTCCTCTGGTGTATTGACCCCATCTGAAAAGGTCGTATGCATATGCAGGTCCGCTAACATAAGTGCCGTTCCTCCATTCTTATATATGGTCATTATACCATAATTGACGCTAAAACGGAGAACGGACTCATAAACTCCCTATAAAACAAAAAATGACGCTGTCAATCACGACAGCGCCAGTTCCTCACTTTAGTAATCCTGTTTCTTTCCAAGCCTGATGGACCTTTTGGCGTTCTTCTGCCGTCATAGGGCAAAGCGGCAGGCGGTAAGGTCCCGGAGTAAAAGGTGTCATCAATCCGACAGCTTCCTTGATGGGAATTGGATTGCTGACAAGGAACATAGAATCAGCTTGAGGAACCATGACCTTATTGAGTTCACGTGCCCGGACTACATCCCCTTTTTCAAAGCTTTGCATCAAATCCTGAAGAAGTTCACCGCCTACATTGCTGCGGACAGAAATGAGGCCGCAGGCGCCGACCGCAAAAAAGGGCAGGGTCAGACCGTCATCTCCACTATAGATGGAGAAATCTTCCGGCATGATGCGATAAAGCTCCGCTACTTGGGATACGTTTCCGGAAGCTTCCTTGATACCCACGATATTGGGACAATTTTTGACAAGCCGGGCCATGGTAAGCGGTTTGATATTGGTTCCTGTGCGGCCAGGAACATTGTAGACCAAGATAGGTAATTTGGTATGTTCAGCAACCGTCTTGAAATGCTGATAGAATCCTTCCTGGGAAGGCTTGTTATAAAAAGGACCAACAACAAGAACGCCGTCGGCGCCGACTTCTTCAGCAAGTTTGTTCATGTTGAGGGTCTGGGCCGTATCATTGGATCCAGTCCCAACGATGACAGGAGCTCTTCCGTCAAGCTTCTTGATAACAGCCGTAAACAGTTCCCTTTTCTCATCATAGGTCAGGGTTGGCGCTTCACCGCTTGTACCAGCGACGAGAATGGCGTCAGAACCATGATCGACAAGCCAGGAAGCAAATTCGGCAGTTCCTTCAGCATTGAGGGATCCATCTTCGTGGAAAAACGTAATCATTGCAGTAATAAGGCGTCCAAAATAGGGCTTCATGAGACTATTCTCCTTCCTGGGTTGCAAATGCGCTGTGAAGGGCGCAAACCGCGGTCTTCACGTCGCGTTCTTCGATAATGGCGGAAACGAGGTTGTCAGAATCGGTTGTCTGCAGGATTTTTACCCCAGCTGCCGTGAGGGCCCCAACAAAGCGAGCCATGACCCCGGGCGTACCGCCCATATGGGAACCCACGACCGTCACCTTGGCACATTCCTTAGTGAGGGTATAATGGTATCCCTCGGCTTTGAGGACTTCCTCCGCTTTCGGGGCATTGACCGTATAGACCGCAAACATAAGGGACTGAGGCTGGAAACTCAAACTCCCAATGCTGACACCGTGAGAAGCCAAATCTTTAAAGACCCTGCTGCCATTATTGGACGTATCCTGCGACAGGTCCACTTGGAAGAAGGAAAGATCCTTGAGGCTGGCAACTCCACTGGCATGATTGCTTTCAACATCATCCTGACTTTCCAGGGTATCAATCTTGTCATCCGTCGTGATAAGGGTACCCGGTGCATCAGAAAAGGTGCTTTTAACGACCATGGGTACCCCATATCGCATGACAATCTCAACGGCGCGGGGATGGATGACCTTGGCACCTTGATGCGCCATTTCACGGATTTCGTCATAGGAAATCTGCTTGATGATCTTGGCATCGGAAACAATGCGGGGGTCGGCCGTCATGACGCCATCGACATCGGTATAAATTTCTACTTTTTCAGCATCTACGGCAACCCCAAAAGCCGCGGCTGACGTGTCACTGCCGCCGCGTCCCAAGGTCGTAATGCTGCCATCCATATCAGTGACACCTTGGAATCCACAGATGACAGGAATGATCCCTTGTTCGACAAGAGTTTTCAGTGTCTTGGGACGGACTGTCTTAATCTTGGCATTGCCAAAATTTCCATCTGTCACCATACCAGCCTGTCCACCTGTCAAGGCTTTGGCCTTGAAGCCTTCCTTCTGCAGGGTGGAAGCCATAACCGTTGAAGAAATGATTTCCCCACAGGCCATCATAAGGTCCAATTCATGCACATCCGGGTCAGGATTGACGGAACGGAGCATTTCAATCAGCGTGTCTGTTGCATAAGGGTCTCCCCTGCGGCCCATGGCAGAAACAACGACAATGGGCGCATAGCCTCCATCGACGGCTTCCTTTACTTTCTTGACAACGAGTTGACGGGTCTGGGGTGTAGCCACACTCGTTCCGCCGAATTTTTGTACGATGATTTTCATCTGCGTAGGGCCTCCTCTTAGAGCCAGTTATTCTTGACCATGGTTTCCGCAATCTGGAGCGTGTTGAGTGCAGCCCCTTTGCGGATTTGATCCCCAACACACCAAAAATTGAAGCTTCTGTCGGCCGATTCATCCCGTCTCAGGCGGCCGACATAAACATCATTGAGGCCCGATGTGTAAAGCGGCATCGGATAGATTTGCTGGGAAGGATCATCTTGAAGAACAACACCGGGGAACTGGCTGAGTGCCTTGCGGATGTCAGCAAGTTCCACATCATGTTCAAGTTCCACATTGACAGATTCACTGTGACTGCGGTACACAGGAACACGAACCGTTGTCGCCGTGATACGCATTTCCGGATCAGAGAAAATCTTCTTGGTTTCATTGACCATCTTCATTTCTTCCTTTGTATAAAGGTTATCAAGGAAGACATCAATCTGCGGCACAAGATTCAGGGCCAACGGGAAATGTTTGGCAGCGCTTGCGCTGGGGAAGATATGAGCAGTCATTTTCTTGCCGGCAGCAGCTTCCTTAATCTGGCGTTCCAGTTCATCAAGACCGTCCTTACCGGCACCAGAGGCCGCCTGATAAGTGGATACGATGATTCTTTTGATGCGTGCAAGATCATAAATCGGCTTCAGGGCCATGACCATGATGATGGTTGAGCAATTCGGGTTGGCAATGATGCCCTTATGCTTTTTAATATCCTGAGGATTGACTTCCGGAACAATCAGAGGAACCTCAGGATCCATGCGATAGGTACTTGAATTATCAATGACGACGGCTCCTGCCTTGACAGCAATTGGTGCAAACGTCTTGCTGATCGAGCCGCCGGCAAATAGGGCAACATCAACTCCGTTAAAGGAATCAGCCTTTGCTTCTTCGACCTTATAGGTCTTGCCCCGAACCGTCAGTTCTTTTCCTGCACTGCGTGCAGAAGCCAGGAGTTTCAGGTTCTTAAAAGGGAAATCTCGTTCATTGAGCAGATTGATGAATTCCTGCCCCACTGCACCCGTTGCACCTAAGATTGCTAGATTATACTCCTTCATGATTGTTCCCCCTCTTTCAAATTAGAAACGCTTCCTTACAAAATTGCATCCAGCCCATACACAAGGCCCCTGCGTTTAACCATGGTCCGGCATCCCAGCATAACACCAGGCATGTAGCAGTCACGGTTGATGGAATCATTGCGGATGACGAGGCGTTCACCCATGCTTCCGAAAATGATTTCCTGACTGGCGACAAAACCAGGCAGCCGTACGCTATGGATGTGCATGCCTTCATAATTGCCACCCCGTACATGCGCCAGCTTCTCTGTTTCGTCTTCCCTGCCCTGCGCCACATAACCGCCGCGGGCCTTGGCGAGCTTCTGGGCCGTAAGCATGGCGGTTCCTGATGGTGCATCAAGTTTTTGATCATGATGAAGTTCGATGATCTCCACTTGGGGCAAGTATTTGGCAATTTCTTCCGCCGCTTTCATCATCAAAACGGCACCAATGGCAAAGTTTGGACAAATGAGGACGCCGACACCATTTTTTTCAGCAAGCCCCTTGACTTCCTCAAGATCTTCCGGAGAAAATCCCGTCGTGCCGACAACCGCATTGACACCATGGCTAGTAATGATCCGCAGGCTGTCCATGACAACATCGGGACGCGTAAAGTCAACCACAACATCCGGTTTACTTCTTATGAGGGCTTCCTCCAAACTCGCGTCCACGGGAATGCCTTCTACGGTCTTACCAGCACCATGGACATCGACAGCGGAAATCAGTTCCATGTCCTCTTGCTGAAGAACCGTTCGAACGACAGTGGAACCCATCTTGCCAAGGGCTCCATTGACCAATACTTTAATCATTGGCTCCATCCTTTCTCTATTTACAAAAATACGGTCATTGAGAACGCTCCCAATAACCGTAACAATAAAGCCCACATCAGCAGGCCTTGTTTATTTATTACCGATAGCGCTCCACCAAATAATGGCGACAGTATACCCGCTGTTAGCCGGCATCCCAGCAGCCCCCTGTACCCAGCGGACCACTTCGGCGGTTGGCCTTTCCTTTCCTTCAACGGTGTCCCTCTGAAAAGTACTTATCGTTCCCGCGCCTCTATCAACTGTTAAGTTTATGGGTATAGTATAGGCATTTCAGTATATTATGTCAATCGTTTTTTAGAAAAAAAGGTATTTTGTTTTTTTGATTCCCAAAAGCCTACTCTTGGAGAAGCTTGCGCAGGCTGGAAGCTGTCCGCGTCACAAGATCAGTCAGTTCCGGCACAAATTGCTGCGAATAAGCCGTGCTCCCTATCCCGCTACGGGTCTCAAAAGTTTTTAAAATGGCGTTGAACTTTTCGCCTTCATAGGCATGCAGGGCCTCCACAAGTCCATCGTAGGTGGCATGGCAAAGATTGGCAGGATCCAATTCAAAGGCAGTGCCAACCTGATCAAAAAAATCATTCCATACCTCTAGGGACGGATGAAGGCCAACCTGGTGCGCACAGTCCTGGATCATATGGGTCTTAAGATACATATACTCCCGCAGGGCCCTTTCCCGTTCTTCTGGAAAGAGTTTATACCACTCATAGATCTTATAGCCGCCCCAATCACCTATCGTGGCACAAGCATTTACAAGATCATTCATTGATTTCATTTGTCTGCCTCCTTGCTGGTGGTGCTGCCAAACCCTCCACTGCGAACCGACTTTTCCTTGCTTGCATCATCATCCGTCGTAAGATAACGATAAAAGATTCCCTGGGCAATCCGCTCATGAGCTTGAAGGGCAATGTCTTTATCGGTATCATTGGCGAGTGCAATCATTAGATGGCCCTCATTATCAGGATTGTTGTAATAATCAGCATCAACAATTCCTTCATTGTTGACAAGACGTAAATGACGTTTAATGGCCATACTGGAGCGGATATGGATACCTAAGAATTCATCATCCTGCATATAGGCCTTGATCCCCGTAGAAATCATTTTCTGGGAATGGGCAGGAATTGTCACAGATTCCGGTAAATAAATGTCATAGCCAGCGGAATATTTTGTCTGTCTTGTCGGCATGGGAAATGACCGATCTGCATAAGCGGCAATCTTTTCAAAACCACGTTTTCTCATTTTTCGTTATAACCTCTCTTTTTTGTGCTTTCTAGGGTCTTCACACTGATTCCAGAGGGAAGTACCGGATTCTCATGTCTTAGTTCCACACCTGCCTGGGCAGAGCGTGATAGGGCTTCAATGAATGTCATCTTGGGAATGGGAATGAAGGCTTCCTTCAAATGTTTCTTTTCTATGACTTTTCCCTTCTTAGACAGGAGGGCGACCTGATCGACTTTATAGGTGTGATTTTCTAAGTTTAATGATACAATAAGTTCGCACGAACCAGGTCGATCGTTATCTTCGAGTTTTTTCTCGTAGGTTTCCCCTAAAAGACGGATAAAGTTCTGATCCTTCAAAACGGCTTTTGTTTTAACCTGTTCAAGAAGGCCCCCTTTTTCCTTTTGAAGCGCCTTTTCAAGAGACTCTTGCTCCACATAGTACTCACCAGCAGGATTGACTCCAAGGAGCTGGTAGGTTTCCTTTGCGGAGACGGTTTTTCCTGTATAGAATGTCAAAACTGATGCGAGCAGAACCAAGAGCTCCTTTTTCATGACCTTTTCCTCATTTCTCATCTTCTAAGCAACAACTTATGGATCTTATTTTCTTTTAATTTTCCTACCCTTCATCTTACTCAATGTGGGTAAGATAGTCAACTGCTTGAAGGGGATGCTTCAGGGCGGAAGGCGTGCCAGTCAATACCAAGGAGGGTTCCCATGAACCAGCTGCTTGTCCCGAAGAACCAATCAGGGATTCATTTAAAGACATTTCTCATGCAGTGGGGGCTGTCGGCTTCCTACTGGAAAGCCCTAAAAAAAGCACGGGCTCTTTTTGTCAATGGCCTCGTCACAGTATGGGATATACCGCTTTCAGCCAATGATCGAGTCAGTTTTCCTTTTTTACCAGAAGAAACGGACCTTGTCCCGGAAGAAGGCCCCCTCACGATTTTATATGAAGATGAGGTTCTCCTTGCCGTTCATAAAGAGCAAGGACTGCTTGTCCACAACAGCGGCCTTACCCAAGAGTCTTCCCTATCCCGCCGTGTTCTCTTCTATTACAGGGAACATGGCATTAAAGCCGCCCTTCATCCGGTTTCGCGGCTCGACCGTGAAACAAGCGGCATTGTCCTATTTGCCAAAAACGCCGCACTCCACCATATGCTCACTAAGACCCCCATGAAAAAGCTCTACCTTGCCCTCTCGCATGGCCCTTGGGAAAAATTCTCCGGGGTCATCGCTCAGCCCATAGCCCGCAAGGATGGCTCCCTTATCGAGCGCTGTGTCGCGCCCCAGGGCAAGCCGGCTCGTACACGCTACCGCGTGCTGTGGCAGGATGCAGCGAAAAGCGTGGTTGCCTTCCATCTTTATACCGGACGCACCCATCAGATTCGCGTACATGCGGCATTCATGGGGCATCCTCTCCTGGGCGATACTCTCTATGGCGCAAAGGGGTCCCAAAAAGCCCATGCCCTGCACGCGATGCGGCTCCAGTTCCGCCATCCCTTATCAGGAAAGGACGTGAAGATTACGGACCCGTCCCTTCCTTTTTTCTTACCTGCCAATAAGGCTTTTGCCCCCTGTATTTCCAAAAAAAAGGACGAAAGATGAAGGGAATATGATATAATGAGGACGACTTTTATTGATAGGAGGATGTATTATGCCACTTGTAACTACGAAAGACATGTTCAAGAAAGCTTATGAAGGTCACTATGCGGTTGGGGCTTTCAACGTCAATAATATGGAAATTGTCCAAGGGATTGTCGATGCCGCCAAAGAAGAAGAATCCCCGCTGATTCTTCAGGTTTCCGCTGGTGCCCGTAAATATGCCAAGCACGCTTATTTGCTTCACCTCGTCCAGGCGGCCCTTGAAGATACGGATCTGCCCATTGCCCTCCATCTTGACCATGGTGCTGATTTCGAAATCTGCAAAGCCTGTGTTGATGGCGGTTTTACGTCCGTCATGATTGATGGTTCCAAATATCCCTTCGAGGAAAATATCGAATTGACAAAACGTGTTGTCGACTATGCCCACAGCAAAGGGGTTGTCGTGGAAGCCGAATTGGGAAAACTAGCCGGTGTGGAGGACGCCGTTAAGGTCAATACGAAGGATGCAACCTACACCGATCCTGATCAAGCTGTTGAATTTGTGGAAAGAACGGGTGTCGATTCCCTGGCCATTGCCATCGGGACAAGCCATGGTGCCTACAAATTCAAAGGAAAGCCGGAACTTGACTTCGCCCGTCTTGAAAAAATCTCCAACCTGCTGCCAAACTTCCCCTTGGTCCTTCACGGAGCCTCCACGGTCATTCCCGCCTTCGTAGAAGAATGCAACCGTTATGGCGGCAAGCTTGACGGAGCTCAAGGGGTACCGGAAGACATGCTCCTTAAAGCAGGCAAATACGGTGTCTGTAAGATTAATATCGATACGGACCTGCGTCTTGCCATGACCGCATCCATTCGCAAGTACCTGGCAGAACATCCAGAAGACTTCGATCCCCGCTCCTACTTAGGGGCTGGACGACAGGCCATCAAGGATATGGTCTCCCACAAAATGCGGGACGTCCTTAATTCCTCCCATCGTCTTTAATCAAAAAACAGCTGCCCTTTCGAGCAGCTGTTTTTTTGGGCTTATTGGGGCGCCTGTCCATCCTTATGGGGAAGGAATCGGAAAAATTTCCGTGTCAGGTACAAGGATAGACAAAAAGCACATAAATCGGATAGGGATTGGCACCAGATCAACCCCGTAAGGCCAAAGATGCGAGGCACAATGAGAACAAAAGGAATCAGGAAAAGCCCTGTCCGTCCGATGGAAATAAGGACAGCCCCAGTTGTGCGTCTTGTGACCTGCAAAAGCATATTGGCAATGATTACGAGAGCCAGTGTGGTAAATGTAACGCATTGGGCCCGGAGCGCCTGAGTCCCTATGGAAATGACGAGGGGATCGTCTCGGAACAAACGGAGGATGGGATTGGCAAAGAAAAAGCCTGCAAGGCTTGCCGTAAGTCCAACCGCTGTATTCAGGCGAAGAGAAAAGGCAAATCCGTCCCGCAGCCGTTGGTAGGACCTTGCGCCATAACTAAAACCGCAGACAGGCTGGAACCCTTGCCCAATACCAATGATGGCAGACGCACCAATAAAAGCAAGCCGCGTGACAATGCTCATGGCCGCGATAGCGGCGTCCCCAAAGGTCCCAGCTGCCACATTAAGACTGATCGTTGCAAGACTTGCCGTCCCCTGCCTAAATAAAGAGGGCAGACCGCCGGCCGTAATTTCCTTGAAAAGGGCGGCCGACGGATGGAAATCGCGGAACCTTATAGGAATATTGCCGCCTTTGTGGGTCATGACAAGAAGGATAAAGAAACTAAAGCATTGGCTGATGACCGTCGCGTATGCAGCCCCTGATACCCCAAGGCCAAAGAAAAAGATAAATAGAGGATCAAGGAGCATATTAAGGACCCCTCCGGCCATGATGCCCACCATCCCAAAGGCACTGTTTCCTTGAAACCGCAGATGGTTATTCATAAGAAGGGAACACATCATGACAGGCGCTCCGCACATGATGATGGCTAGATAAGAAGCAGCATGAGGCAGGATGGTTGGCGTGGACCCTGTCAACTGGGCAATGTCCCGCGCATTGAAATGCCCAATGAGCAAAAGAAAGAGACCGCAAATAAAAGCATAAAAGAAGCTCGTACTTGCCATGGTGCGTGCATTTTGGATTCGCTGAGCTCCCAGTTCTCGGGCCATGTAGGTTCCCGATCCCTGGCCAAAGAAAAAACCAAGAGCCTGGATGATGGACATGCTGGCAAAGGTCACACCCACCGCGGCGGTGGAACTAGTGTCCAGCTTGCTCACAAAAACCGTATCGGCCATGTTGTAAAAGCTAGTGGTCAGCATACTTAAAATGGAAGGAATGGCAAGTTTTAAAATGAGTCGATCCACGGGTGCTTCCAGCATCTCGTGGAATTTTTCAGTGCGTTTATCTTGTTTATTCTGCATGGGATTCTACCGGTGCTTTCTTATAATGGAATCTGGAAATCATCCAAGGTTCCCCCTATTTTACCATAGTTCCCGTCATTTTGCAGAATCTTCAAAAGCTATACTGAAAAAAACGTCTCTTTTCTAAGTTGACTGAAAAAATCAGGCAATTCTCTTTTTTCCCTGCACAATATGTTACAATTAGTTTACATAGATTTTACATTTTCCATAAAGGAGGAGTTTTACGATGAAAATGAAAAGATTGCTCGCAGCTTCCGCTCTTTGTGCCATGACCCTTGCTCTTGCGGCTTGCGGCGGTAAAAAGGAAGCGGCTAAATCAGGCGGAGCTTGGAAGCCAGAAAAGGACATCCATGTCATTGTTGCTTACAAAGCAGGGTCCGGTACGGATACTGGTGCCCGTATTCTTTGCAAGGATGCAGAAAAACATATTGGAAAGACCCTAATTGTTGATAATAAACCAGGAGCAGACGGAAAAATTGGCTGGACAGAACTCTCCAAAGCCAAGCCGGATGGATACACCATTGGCTATATCAACCTACCGACCTATACGACCCTGGCCCTGCAAAAAGGATCCGCCTTCAATGAGAAGAGTATCGTGCCCATTGCCAATCATCTGAAGGAAACGAGTGTTGTTGTCGTCCGTGCGGACAGCAAGTGGAAGACGCTGAAGGATCTTGTGGCAGACGCCCAACAAAACCCTGGAAAACTCAAAGCTTCCACCAACGGGGTACAGGCATCCAATCACACGGCTGCCCAGCTCCTTGCAAAATCGGCTAAATTCGAATACAATGCCGTTCCTTACGGCGGCACGGCCGATCAGCTCCTTGCCCTGCGCCAAGGCGAAGTGGACTTTTCCTGTGCCAAGGTTGGCGACGTTGAACCTCTGATTGGCGGGGCTTCCCCAGTGCTTCGCGTGCTCGGCGTTTACTCGGAAAAACGGCTGGACAATCTGAAGGATGTCCCGACCTTGGGTGAATTGGGCTATTACAACAAGTGGTATGGTACGGCCCGCGCGCTTGTGGCTCCAAAAGGGACGCCGGATAATATCATCAACTATTATGTCAATATCTTCAAGATTGTCATGACTGATGAACAAACCATCCGTGACCATAAAAATGCCGGTCTTACCATGGACTATCTTGACAACAAACAGCTTGGGGAACTGATCAGCCAACAGCTCGAATTCTGCCGGGATGTTGTTTCCAAGCTCTACACCAAATAATCCTAAGGAGTCAATTCATCTATGAAAAAATCAGAACTTGCCATAGTGTTTTTTATGCTGGCATTTTGCGGATTTTTCTATCATGAAACGTTGCTGCTTCCAGAAAAAGCACAGCATTATCCGCTCTTTGTCATCTCGCTCCTGGCGGTTCTGTCCGTGCTGCAGCTGGTCAAAATGCTGATTGGCTGCCACGGGCACTTTTCCCTCGTCAGCGATGCTGATGTCGTTTGGAAGGATTTCTTGCCTCGTCAATTTGTGACCTTCTTCCTTGCGTCCATCCTCTTTTTCGTGGGAATGTATTTCATTGGATTCTATCTGACGGCTATTCTTTATATGGGCTTTATGATGCACTATTTCAAGATTGAAAAAAAGTATATCGTCTTGACCACAGCAGTCCTTTTGGCCCTTATCTACGGAGTCTTCAGTGAATCCTTGAATGTACCGCTGCCAGTAGGCGAACTGTTCTATGATATTCTTTAAGGAGGCCGCGACAGAATGGAAAATCAATATGCATTAATGATGGCGGGCTTCCTCAATGCCTTGACACCAACCAACCTTATTGTCATGCTCCTATCGGTTACAATGGGCATCATCATTGGCTGCATGCCGGGACTGTCAGCTGCTATGGGCGTAGCCCTTCTGCTGCCCCTGACCTTCGGTATGGAGCCATCATCGGGACTTATCATGCTGGGCGGGATTTACTGCGGCGCCATTTTTGGCGGCTCAATTTCTGCTATTTTGATTCACACCCCCGGAACCCCAGCTTCTGCTGCAACGGCCATTGACGGTTACGCCATGACCCTCAAGGGAAAAGCGGGCAAGGCCTTGGGAACAGCCTGCACGGCTTCCTTTTTTGGCGGCCTGTTGTCCTGTCTTTCCCTCTATTTCTTTGCTCCCATCTTAGCAGAACTTGCCATGAAATTTGGCAGTCCTGAATATTTTTGGTTAAGCTTATTCGGCCTTACCATCATTGCAGGCATCAACTCCGACTCCATGATCTTGGGGCTTATGAGCGGAGCCTTTGGCCTTGTTCTTTCCACCATCGGCATGGACCCTATGGAAGGAGTGGAACGGTTCATGTTCGACCAGGATGCCCTTTATAATGGCGTCAATATTACAGGTGCCTTGATTGGCCTTTTCTCCCTATCCCAGGCTTTCATCCTTGCGGAAAAAGCCATTGTCAAACGGGCTAGGGCCGCTCACTTTGATGATTCCATCATCCTGACAAAAAGTGAACTCAAACAGATTACACCAACGGTTCTGCGCAGCTGGATCATCGGCAACATCATCGGGATCCTTCCCGGCGCCGGGGCTTCCATTGCCTGCTTCATGGGCTATAATGAAGCCAAACGTTTTTCAAAGCATCCAGAAGAGTTTGGTCATGGCTCCATTGAAGGGATTGCCGGTTCTGAGGCGGCCAATAATGCTGTTACGGGCGGTTCCCTCATCCCTACCCTCACTTTGGGCATCCCTGGCGAGAGCGTTACAGCTGTCCTCATGGGCGGGCTCATCATTCAAGGGCTTCAGCCCGGACCTGAGCTCTTTACAAAGTATGCAGACATGACGTATACTTTCTTTGGTGGATTTGTCTTTATTCAGTTCTTTATGCTGGCCATCGGCCTTGTAGGCTCTCGACTCTTTGCCAAGATTGCCCGTATCTCCGATGCCATCTTGATCCCAAGCATCTTTGTCCTTTGCGTTGTCGGTTCCTTTGCCATCAACAACAACTTCTTTGATGTCGTTGTCATGTTTTTGTTTGGCATTGTGGGCTATATTATGCGTAAGGTCAATATGAATACGGCCGCTGTTGTCCTGGCTCTCATCTTAGGCCCCTTGGGGGAGCGCGGGCTGCGCCGGAGCCTCTCCCTTTCTGGCGGCGACATCAGTGTCCTTTTCTCAACGACCATCTGCCAAGTGCTCATTGCACTAAGCCTGCTGTCCCTTTTATCCCCACTATTTGTCAAGCTCTACAAGGGCAGTAAAAAAACAAAATGAATTTGCCCATCTGACATCAAAATTTAATTGCGATGAAAGAGGCCTGTCACTTTCTAAGCCGCATCGGATGGATGCGGCTTTTTCTCTTTTAGACAAAGTTCAGAAAGGAACAATCTTATATGGAAACCCGTGTAGCCCTCATTGGCATCCTCATCGATGATCCCGATGCCGTGGAAAAAGTCAATCAGATCCTTCATCAATCAAGCCGCTGGATTGTCGGACGTATGGGCATTCCCTATCACGCCCGTAATATCAACATCATCAGTGTCGTCGTCGATGCTCCCCAAGACGAAATCAGCAGGATGAGCGGACTCATCGGGAAACTGTCCGGTGTGACCGCAAAGATTGCCTACGCAAAGCTCCCTAACCATGAAGCATAATTATGTGCCGCCCCTGATTCCCTTTATTGTCTTAGGGCTTTTATGGAAATTCGTCACTTCGGCCAAACTTTGGACGGCCTATATCCTGCCCCCGCCTGAACGGGTATGGGAGACCTTCCTCATCATGATTCAGAACGGACAGCTCGTGGAACACGCTGCACTCAGCCTGATGCGCGTGTTCATAGGATTTTCCTGTGCCTTCCTCCTTGCTGCCTTCCTTGTGACCCTCAGCCTTCTCCTTCCATTTTTCCGTAAAATGAACCATGGTCTCCTCGTCTTCATTCAGCATATTCCGCCGCTTAGCCTCATTCCTCTCTTGGTTCTCTGGTTTGGCATCGGCGAAACACCCAAATTTCTGATCATCATCTTAGCAACCTTTTTCCCGATTTATCTGAATATGGAAGATGGCCTGCTAAGAGCGGACCCTAAGCTTTTGGAAGTAGGAAAGACCCTTGGATTTTCACAAAGAGAGACCTTATGGAAGATTCGTCTGCCCCTTGCCCTTCCGACCATTGTCACAGGGATGCGGATTGGTATGGGCTACAGCCTGAGATCCATCATCGGAGCAGAAATGATTGCGGCCGATCGCGGCCTCGGCTATTTCATCCTGGATGCCCAAACCATGAGTCGAAGCGATAAAGTGATTGTAGGGATTCTGGCGATTGGACTTATAGGTTTTTTCTTGGACGGCCTTTTCAGTCTCTTTTCCTACGTTCTTTTCCCTTATGAAAGGAGAAACTCTTGATGGACTCCCTTACCTTGGACCATATCAGAAAATGCTATGGTCCAAACACCATTCTTGACAATCTAACCTACTCCTTTCCGCTTAAGGAAGTCTCAGTGATCCTAGGAAAGAGCGGTTGCGGGAAAACCACCCTGCTGCGTCTCATCATGGGCCTTGAAAAAGCCGAAGGAAAGATCTTGAAGTCCCCCACCCTTCGTCTTGGCATGATGTTTCAGGAAGCAAGGCTCATGCCCTTTTTGACCCTCCGGGATAATATCGCCTTAGGAAAGAAGAACCTACCAGAAGAGAAACTGTCTCAGCTGATCAAACTGGTTCACCTACAGGAAGCAGCCTCCCGCTATCCTCATGAACTTTCAGGCGGCATGCAGCAGCGAGCAAGCCTAGCAAGGACACTAGCCCAGGACAATGATTTTATCCTCATGGATGAGCCCTTTGCCGCCTTGGACTATTTCACACGGGGACACATTCAAAAAGAACTTCTTGCCATGCGAAAAAAACGTCCCTTTGGTGTTCTCCTTGTTACCCATAATGTGGATGAGGCCCTGCGCTTAGGTGACAGGATCCTTATTCTCCAAGGCGGCAGGTTCATCTATGAAAAAGTGCTTTTTCAAGAGGCCGCTTCGCGGGACCTTCTTTCAGCACCTTATATCGCAATCAAGAGGCAGATTCTTGAAGCCCTTGAAATATAATTATTTGGGGAGCACTTTTCTGCTCCTGCTCCAAGAAAGGAAGGTCAATGACCAATGAACAAAAAGATCAAACAGATAGCAGTTTTTTTAGGCATGCTGGCTCTCGGGCTTACCCTGACCGCTTGCTCTACCAATAAGGATACCAAAAAAGCCACACCGAAAAAACCTGAAAAAGTCAGTATAACCTACGTCCAGGCGCCCCTCAATGTGCCATCTATCGTTGAAAAGGCCAATCAATCCTTTGAAAAAAAATTCAAGGAAAAAGACATCCCCGTGACCTATTCCACGATTACGAGCGGAGCTGACCAAACAGCTGCCCTTGCGTCTGGCGATATCCAGTTCCTCAACTGTGTTGGAGGCTCTTCCGTCCTTCTTTCTGCAGCCAATGGGGCTGATATCAAGATCATTAGCCTGTACTCCCAAGCCCCTAAAGCCTTCAAACTCTTTTCCAAAGATGCTGCCATCACCTCACCTCAGTCACTGAAAGGGAAAACCATCGCGGGTCCCAAAGGGACCATCCTCCATGAGCTCCTTGCAGCTTATCTCAAACAGGGCGGCCTTAGCATAGAAGACGTAAAATTCGTTTCCATGGGGCTTCCGCAAGCCCGTGCGGCCCTTGAAAACGGCAGTGCCGACTGTGCCCTTCTGGCCGGCCCCCTGGCTTATCAGGAAGAACAGAAAGGCATGCATGTTGTTACAACTGGTGACGGCCTTGTTTCAGGTCTTACAGTCACGGCAACGAGCGGGAAGTTCTATAAAGAACACAAAGAGTTGGTGGATCTCTTCCTATCCGTCCAAAAGGAGACCTTGACCTACATGAAAGATCATCAAAAAGAAGCCTTGGCAGCTGCCGTCAAAGCGACCGGACTTGATGAAAAAGCCGTTGACTCCATGTACGGTCTCTATGATTTCAGCATGGAAATTACGCCGGAAGCCATTGAGTCCCTGAAAAAGACGCAGGATTTTCTTGTCAGCTCCAAGCTTATGGATAAGAAAGTCGATGTTGATGACCTTTTTGTCAAATAACTGCACGTAATAAAGGCGGGTGCCCATAAGGACACCCGTCTTTTTTGTGCCATCAGGAAAGTTCTTCCACGACTTCAAGTGTTCCCAAATAGGCCCCTTCGCGGTCCCGTACAGCAAGATAGCGGACACGGGCTTTTTTCCCTTTTTTGACGGTTTCAAATCCAAGCGAATCTTTTTTCCCGCTGCGCAGCTTCTCTATGAGCCCTTTCACCATGGGGACAACTTTCGGCGGATGACAGTCATAGACAGAATGCCCTAGGGCGGTCAAGGGCCGAGGAAAAAGCGGTGTGGATTCCGAAAAAAAAACGATTCGTATCGGCTGCATCAACAAAAGTCAGTTCAAAAGGCAAGGTCCTAAGGATACCCTCAAGCTGGGTTACTGTCAGTTCCCCACTGGGAAGGGAAATGGTCCCACACCGATCTTTCAGACCTTGATTCAGCGTGCTTTTAGTAAGGGACTCAGAATTCCATGTCGGCACATCGGTTAAATAAGCCCATCCAAATCGAGGAAAATCTCCTGCAATAAGAGGCCACTCATTTTGATCAACAAGTTTCTGTACCATAGGAACAAGGATTTCCGTTTCCTTGAAAATCATCTCCCGCATCCTGTTGAGGAGTCCAGAAAGTGCCTGATGCAGTGTTTCGTCATCACTTTTTTCGGCATGAGGATCCTCTTTTTTTAGCATCTTAATCAGCTCCTGGAGATTGTTACGAATCTCCCCATCCGCATTCCACATGACGCGGCTTGGTCCCGGCATGCCTTTGCGACTCAAGATGGGCAGAAGAACTTCGTCTTTTTTGTCGTAATGGGCTTTGACCGGAAGCAGCCCTTCGAGGACTGATAGAACATCTGCTGCTAAAAATGGACCATTCATCACGGCTGAAAGCCGATCAAGATGACTTTCAATGGCCTCATTTTCTTTCAAAAAGAGCTGTAGGGGATGACCTTCCGGAAACTGTTCCCCCATGGTTTCCATCTTGCCATGAAGAAGGCAGGAATGCAGATCGCAAAGATGTCCCATGTTCTCACTGAGTTTCCCTGCTTGAAGCAAGGCTTGTTCAGCTTCCATGATGTCTTCAGTTGAAACCGAGGCAAAATCCTTTTCAAATTCCCGACGAACCGAAGCAAGGTCTTCACCTTGGTGAAGACGGACCAAATAAGACTGAAGGGATTTTATTTTTTGAGAGTCCATAATAAACCTCCTACAATCACTATTTTTCTACTTTACTAGCAGTTTATCATGACTGTTATCTTATCTCTGTTGTTAAAACAACAAAAGAAAACGCCTCTTCCCTTAGGAAAAGGCGTTTTCAAGGTTAAAAGGACGGTTTCCATGGCCCCACCGTCCCTTCTACATCAGCGCGGCTCAATGAGCAGTTTGATTGCCGTGCGTTCTTCCCCATCGATAGTAATATCGATGAAGGCAGGAACACAGATGAGGTCCATCCCATGCGGTGCAACAAAACCACGGGCAATCGCTATCGCCTTCACGGCTTGGTTCAGGGCACCTGCACCAATGGCTTGGATTTCCGCCTTGCCATTTTCTCTCAATACACCTGCTAATGCTCCTGCTACAGAGTTTGGATTGGATTTTGTAGAAACCTTTAGTACATCCATTTTGAGACCCCCCATTGAGTATATTACTGTGTGAACAACATTCGATCACTACAATTTAAGTGTATTATAACACAAATTTTGAATTTGGCTAGTAAAGATTGTGCAAATGTTTGAATGGATAGCAAAAATTTTACTTAGAAGTCCCTAAAACGTGTACAAATTTATAAAATGATTAAGAAATAAACAAAATATTTATGTAAAATCATCCCTTGACAGGATAGAAACGGTGTTTCATGCCCGCTTCATAAGATCATAGTGAAGTGGTAAACTAAAATTGGACACGGAGGGGGTAATTTTTGGACATACGGT
>OGYT01000513.1_pt1 | contig 29552 bp, 30 predicted proteins | sample 1576631 | NCBI WGS metagenome assembly OGYT01 (sample SAMEA3541588, study PRJEB24748) | human gut metagenome | biome: human gut; feature: human-associated habitat; material: faeces | place: China | collected 2012
CTTCTGATGCCATTCTATTTCAGGAAGGAGTGTCCGTTAAACTCAGGCTACCTCAAACATCGGAAAATGTATACCATCTGCCCACTATAGCCTTCCCCCTCCCTGTTGTCAGAGCAGCATTTTGTATCCGGCTCCCTTCAGATTTTACTTCAGGAATCCTGCGCTTCCGCTAACAATTATCCTCACAGGGTATTCAGAGGACTTCACCCGTGGCCCGTTATTCAGACATCACGGTTGAATAACGGTGCCAGTCACGGTATCACGTGCCATGACCGGCATATCGCCATATGACAAACCAGACATTTATGGCTCAGGTTGACGTCCGTACAGGAGAAATCAAAACAGTGAGTTACCCAGTTACGTTACGAATTACGTAACGTAATATTGTTTTTTCTTACTGACATTCTTATTTTTTTTGTTGTTTTATTATTTTCAGAGTCAATTAAATATCTGGCAAGGACAGGGAGAACCGTTCTGTTAAGTACGGCATCGATATCCCTCGCACCAGACTTGTCACATTGACAATGATGTGTAATCCAGTCAATAAGAGTGTCACTGTAGTCTATTTTATACATCTGACCAGATGCCCGTTCAAAACGCTGGCAGATCTTATCAATTTTAATAATTGCGATATCCCTGAGTGTTCTGGTATGCAACGGAGTGAACGGAATTAAGTTCGCTCTTCCCATGAAAGCGGTGCCAAAATGTTCATTAAATAAAGGAAGCACCATTTCTTTTATTTTGTCTTTATCGATCTCCCCCTCATCCCATATGCTCGTTATCTTTTCACTGGCAAGGTTGGATGTCATTATGATGAGACAATCCCGGAAAGACACCATTTTACCTTCAGAATCCTCGATGATCCCCAAATCGAATATCTGAAAAAAGAACTCCAGAACATCCGGATGTGCTTTTTCGATTTCATCAAGCAGAATAACACTGTATGGATTATGACTGACTCTTTCGGTAAGAGTCCCTCCCTGACCAAAACCGACATATCCTGGAGGAGCGCCCTTCAGAGTGGAAACCGTGTGAGCTTCCTGAAATTCCGTCATATTAATCGTGATGAGTTTATTCTCATCCCCATAAACAAACTCGGCCAGCGCCCTGGCTGTCTCCGTTTTGCCGGTACCAGAAGGGCCTGCAAGTAAGAATACCCCATCGGGTTTTACCGGATCTTTAAGATCTGCCCGGCAAATAAGGATTTGTGATGCTATCGCAGACATAGCATATCGTTGCCCCAAAACCCGTTGCTCCAGACATCTTAACAGACCGGATGTTTTTTGTTGTTCACTATCAAGGCATACACCCAGTGGGACACCTGTCCACCCTGACACGACATCAGCAACACAGTTTTTATCAACACACTCAAAAACCATAGGGCTGTCTTTCCTGTATGCACTTTCCAGTTCTTTTCTGTACATATCCTTTGATGATACATCATCTGTACTTTGTATCCTGGCAACCAGTTCACTTTGATGACGCCATGCTGATTTCAGTTGCTCAAGATCCATCTCAAGTTGAGCAATTTCATTTACAAGCATTTCCTGACGCCGAACATTTGATTTTTCCTGTGTCAGCAGAGCAAGTTCTCCCTGATGTCTGGCTAATGAGGCTTCAAGATCCTGAATGGCATCCGGGGAGGTGGACTGAGATACAGCAACCCGTGAGCAGGCTGTATCCAGCAGACTGACCGATTTATCAGGCTGACGACGCCCGTGCAGATAACGGTCGGATAAATGTACCGTGGCAGTTATTGCTTCTTCCCTGATGGAGACGTTATGGTGCTTTTCCATCATGGGTAAAAGAGAACGTAGCATCCCTGCTGTGACATCCTGATTTGGCTCTGTGACTTTGACTATCTGAAAACGCCGGGCTAATGCGCCGTCCTTTTCAAAATACTTTTTGTATTCTCCCCATGTCGTGGCGGCGATAATGCGCAATTCCCCACGGGCAAGAGCAGGCTTAAGTAAATTCGCTGCATCCGTTTGTCCGGGAAGTCCTCCTGCACCGATAAGGGAATGGGCCTCATCAATAAACAAAATAGCGGTACCATCCAGAGAATTAAGTTCGGTTAAGAGCGATTTTAAGCGATTTTCAAATTCCCCTCTGACACTGGCCCCCGCAAGCAGAGCGCCCATATTAAGCGCAAGGATCCTGACATTCTTCAGTGCGTCAGGCACACGGCCGGATGCAACTTGCAGGGCTAAACCTTCAACAATACTGCTTTTCCCGACACCAGGTTCACCGGTCAGTATCGGATTATTCTGTCTGCGACGAAGCAAAATATCGATAAGCTGCCTGATTTCCTTCTCTCTGCCAGTAACAGGATCCAGTTTCCCTGTTTCGGCCAGCAAAGAGAAATTTTCAGTATATTTGTTGATATATTCATGTGGCGCATTATCCGTGGCACGATGAGAAGAATGCTCTGTTTTTACAGACAAAGATAGCAGAAATTTCTCTGCAACATCCACATCACAATATAACGCCCCGACCACATTGTAAGGTAATATTGAATCTCTGAGAGTAATCAGAGTGGTCAACAAGACAGGGATATCTATATGATTAGACTGCCATTTAGTGCTGGCATGTATCCATGTTTTTTCCAGCAGAGTTTGCATCGACTCAGAAAATACAGGTGAGGATTGTGACGCTGTATTGATAAGGATGAGCTCACTTTCAATGGCATGCAGGACCCTGTCAGGGTTAAATAAAGACAGTTCAGAAAACTTTTCGGTTATTGACTTATGTTCCTGTAATAGCTTCCACAGAAAATGCAAACAATCGACTTCATGGTGTGATCGTGATATTGCGTAATTAATAGCAGAATCCAGAGTACTTCGGCTTTCTGGAGATAATTTTTTAATTATTGATTTCAGGTAAGTACTCATTTCTCACTCCTGTACTGCCGGACATATTGTTATTTTGCCAGGCAATCTGGAAATCCAGCCACTTTTCTCCCAGCTATGAGTGGTAAGCAGTTTATTACTCAGACTAATCTGCAAATTTTCAAGTTTATCCTTTTCCTGTTTTAACTGTTCCCATTCGATATATGCCTGACTGAGATCGCCGGTATCACTCAGTTTGTAACGGACGAGGATACTTTTTATACCCATTGATTCAAGAAAACTTCTTGATTCCGGAGAAAAGTCCTTTGTCATTAACTCATCCTCTCCATCCGAAAACTTGTTGATAAAATCAATCCAGGCTGTTTCACCTGTGAATTTATAGGTGGTGGAAAAGTCAGGGAACGAAATATCAATGCTGACAGAATGACAACTTCCTGGATACCAGGTAAAAAGACCTGAATCGGCAAAATTCATGCTTCTTATACTGCTGTTACCTGTTTTGCACTCAAGAGTCAGAGTTGTACCTGTTGGTTTAACGCCATGATGACCTGAAATCGTCGCAGGTGCACTACTTACCGTCATTTTGTAAGGCTGTGATTCAATCTTTTGCAGGGTCTGATTCAGTACGTCTAATTGTCCCTGTACATTTATCAGCTCATCCTTGTTTTGCGTTCGGTCTCTGAGCTGAACGTCAAGCAAATCATCCGGAGAAACAACGTCATTGAGAAAACTAATGAATGAAGGCGTAAACGGTATACTTCTTTCCCTGAACGACAATACTCTGGCACCTTCGGCATCAAGTGCTAAAACACCGTTAGCGGATCCATTTAAAAAACCAATAATGTTTTTATATATTTTACCCTGCATTTCAGAATGACTGGAATTGTGTTTATCTGAATTTAACTGGCTTAAAACAGAATTTCTCCATTGTTCATCAACCCTGCACCCCGTATACGTGACTGCATGGTCGAGAAGTTTATAATTTTGCCGTTCATAAATATCCCATACAGAATCAATCACTGGATCTGTATTATTACTGTTAATCACTGAACGAACCTTTTCAAATTCATCAAATAATATTACCAGCTTGTTTTTTGGGTCTGAACGCATAGCATTACGGATCAGTTCAACGGATGATGCTGTATGTAACTCTGAATTTACGGCATTACGTAGCACATTCTGCCAGTCTCTCCATGCTGTTACATGAGCCGTTGTCCTGTTCATCTGACTGTTATTAAAAACAGACATCAGATATATACGTACCATGATGTCAAACTGCTCTATCTGACGCTTCATTCCGTTATCCACTTTAAGAGAAAACAGACGATAAAGCAGCCTGAAATCAGAAAGCCAGTCCTGCGCTGAACTTGCCGGGATATTATGTAATTCATCATCAACAAACTTAAAGAATTTATGCTCAGATGAACGATTTTGTATGATATCTGTCAACTGCAGCGGACTCATTAACCCTGAATGTGAATCTTTACGCTCCCTTGCGACAGCCATGATGAACTGTCTGAAATGCTCCTGACGACTTTCTTCCAGGTATTGCACAAAAGATGAAAACGCTTCCGGAACCGTATCACGTCCATATGCCTCTTTGATATTCTCATACCAGTGATGAAGTTTATTCTGTCCCTCCTGAGTCCATATACCAGACAGACTGACAGATGCGTTTTCATCTTCCCAGAAATCCGTAACTTTTACGGCCGGAATATCAACATATTCAGAAACAAACCATGAATAAGATGGATCACTCTGAATAAACTCGCTAAGGAGTTTTCTGAACACATCAATATTTTCACTTCCATGATTTTTTTGTATCTCATCTCTTTCTAAAGCCAGTGAAGCTATTGATGATATTTTATCATAAGGTCTGGTTATTTTTATTGATTCATGAATACCCGGAAATGTTGTTAAATCAAGCAGTGATTCATCCTTAACCATCTTATCCCAACCGATAAGCGATGAGGCAAGCGACAGAATCAATTCACGCTTTCCTGATGGGGAAGCCGCAAGGAATTTTTTCTTATATTCATCAACGCGCCATGAAACAGGACGGGTCTCGAATCTGCTACTGTTATAAAGAGACTCTCTGAAAAATAAATATTTATCATTCAATGCCGGTTTAAAAGGTAAATAAAGTATATTAGATCTGACTTTATCTTCATATTTTAATATTTGCTCAGTCAGGAATGCAGGGCTGATCTCCACAGAACCTTGCCTGACATCATATATATGATATGAACAATATGCACTATATCCAATAAAGCACAGCGCCGTCATAACCATAACGGATCTGAATGACATTTTTATTCTTCGTTTATTAACGTGAATAACTTCTGAGTTCTGTATTTGTGGTAGGATCTCAGAAACTAAAACATCAGAAAAAGTACAATTTTTATCCTTACCCGAAACGAGTTCACCAGATAAACAGACCCCGGAGACTTCTGTCTGAGAAAAAAACACGTTATCGATACTGAATGTTGAAATAAACACATCCAGTGAATGTTTTAGATCATTCAATTTATCCGGAAACAACAGGATCTCGTTTTTTTCCTGGTCACTCAATGTATCATCAAGTACATGACATATTTCTATCGTAATATTAGATTTTAATGATGACAATATATATGATGAGTCATATTCAGATGCATTTGTGTCTGATTTATTGGTTGCCCAAAATACCGGATACCCATTGTTATTTTTTTGATGAATTTTTTGTGCCAGCGATGAATACCCACTGATGTGCTCGCATCCACTTATAACCAGAAAAACTGGGATATTATGATGTAAGTGTGACGACAGTTGTTCTGTAAAATTTCTTGTTTTTTGAGATAACACCTGAATACAGGAGTAATCATGATCAAGTAACGTTTCAACAGGAATAACCAGAACAATGCCATGAGGTGGTTGTTTTTTAGAGTTACGTGCTGATAAAAAACCTATCACAGAGTTCAGCACCCCCGGGTTGTCATATATCTTACCTGACAACTCCAGTACACTTGAATCCCTGAAAAACCACCAACGAATTGTTCTGAATTGTTGAGAAATACCATTTAACTCATTACTGTGAAAGACGGGAAGATTAATATCCTTAAGCAGGGAAGCGTTTTTTTCTGAATCCCCCGTAAGTAAAAACCAGGGGACCACGCCTCTTCCTTTTTTACTTATGATATTCATTCCTTTCCTGAAGTATGAATCAAGTGTTATTGTTCTTTTTTTCCTGGAAAATAACCTCACCAGCTTTCTGTATTTACCTGACGAAAAGTAATTATGGATACAATCCACAATCAATTTCAGGGTGAGTGTAACCAGAATTACAAAAATCCAGTAAAATACAGTTGTAGTATCTGTCCAGTTTCTGAACACGCCAATGACATAACAAACAGATAAAACGAAAACAGACACAAAAATCCAGAGAAACAATGAAAATATCTTCTTAAGCATAAGAGATCATCTCACATATATCACAAACAACAATACGAAATAAATAATAATGATACCTGCAAGTGACAAATAAAAATTAAACCATGATGATTTATTCTTTTTTTGTTTAAATGCGATCTTATTTTTTTCTTCAACACGAATATTTAACCCGCATTGTTTTTTCAGTCTTGATATATAATCCAGGATTTCATCATCATTGCTTACAGAATATTTCCCCCTGAATCCAAGTAAGAGACATAAGAGAAAAACCCATGCAACCTGACTTCCGGATTCAATGACTTTATTAAGCATGTTAAAAAACTCAACACCGCCAGTGGAATGTCCAAAATATTTAATCTGTAAAAGATTATCGCGCCATTCTTTTCTGTACGGAAGTTCAGAGCACAAAATAACCTCATCAAGCATAACAACTATTGAATAAAATGCCGCATCCAGTTCACTGTCACTTAAAGATATTTTTTCACTATTGCGCACGACATCTTCAACAGTATCAATTATCTGCTTTCTGGTACTGTCGTAATCACCATATTCTTCTGGAAAGACTTTAACAGATGATATGAGTTTAAATACTGGCATATAGCATTCAACAATATTCACCAGTACCTCCATGACATAAATATTCATATAACATGTTTTGTCCCCGGAAACGATAAACTGTAACTGAAATCTGCCCACGGATACTGACATTCGCCAGGTGAGCAACATACCCGTGCACTGTGCGGAGGTCTCTCCTTAATGTCCGAACCACTGCAGAGCTTACATATGGTCAGGCATGAACGCGATGCAGCTTCCTTCATCGTGTTCACGAACATTCTGCCATTTTCTGTTCTGCCATCAGGTTTCCCTGTAGCGCCTGACAGGTCTTGTTCTGAGATCCGGATTCCACTGACGGAGAAAAAGCTGTTTCAGGCACTGGCAGTGAATGGACCCTTCTCTGCCATCCGCCGTCTGGTTCGCCCCCTCAGCCGGAAGACGGCTTACTGCATATTTTTTCCTGCGATAATACTAACTCTACCAGTAAATCATCAGGGCTACATGACCAATAAAATGCAACCCTTTTCTGGACCTGAGCTGACTTCCATAACTCTGAATGTTTATCGATCTTTAACCAGATGATATTGTCTCTTACCTGTAACTCAGATGTAACGACATCCATCACTGTAAAAGTAATGCCTGGAAGCGCATGCTGAATGATCAGATCTATATGTTCAGATGGAGCAATCTTAATCTCGGGCAATGCAATTGAGTTATTCTTTTTAAAGGTCTCTGAAGTTAATTTAATATAGTAATCTGAATTATTTCTGGAACTGTACTCATCAAAATTACAGACCAGGGTATCTGTTGTTATCTTTTTAAATTCAACACCGATAATCTTATCTCTACATAAATTATCAAGCATTACTTTAATATAATACTGAAGATTACTGAAACAGGAAACCTGCTCATAATGATTGTATGTTAGATCAACAATTCTTGCCTCTGAAAATACAGAATTTTTAAATGTCGATATTTCCCCTGTAAACTGACACAATGCCATATAATATAACCATGGGTGAATGGCATCTTCATTAATAAAGGAAGACAGAAGCGGTGATATTCTGTTAATAGCACACAGGATCAAAAAATTATAAAGATGTCCATCGGACACTGTTCGTTCTGTATATCGGTATTCTTCAAGTTTATTTTTGTAGAATTGAATATCAGCATGAATCTCTGCGATCTTATCTCTAAGTTTGCTGTTCGCTGATAACCTCATTGCAGGAAATGAATATTCATCATCAATACACAATGTATTATTGTCATGAATAATTCTTGTCAGAGGTAAGTATTCAAAGTCTGTGGTATTCTCTTTTTCCTCATCGGTAAGGATCTGAATATCATATTTTATTCTTGTGATACCGGCATCCTGACTGTCATGATACACATTACGCATGTTGCCTTCATCATCGGAACTTACCCATCTGGCAGAGCCGCGTTTATCATTGATGCCAGATACATTTTTATGTCCGGAATTAAATCGCTTAAGAGCAAGCCACAACGTTACGGTGCCGGGATCTGTACCCCGGAGATTTGTCAGGCACTTATCCTGCACCACACAGTTACCCGGATACTCGATATAATGTCCTGAAGATAACACTGCTTTTATTTTTTCGATTCTAACAGTGTATTCTTTCAGAAGATCATCATTTATACGACATTCATAATAACCCTGATGATGAGGTTGTGATAACTGCCTGGTTCTGGCCAGCATGAAACTATGATGCAAATCAATGGACTGAAAGTGCTGAGGTTGTAAGTAAAGCCCTGAATACCAATAAACAAGTTGCTCTTCTTCTTGCATGCAGTAATACCTGTACAATTATTTTATACTGATACTTTCTTTACCCATCGATATATTTTTTGAAAGCGGTGAAAGTGATGCATGTAATGATTTGTTCCACCAACCTTCCTCAACAACATCAACGGGAATATCTAAAAGCAACATATGTTGTTTTCCGGGGAACGGATAATATCCGGCAATAACCCCCACATATTTAGCACCTTCACTTCTGTCTATATGTAGTGTTATCTCCTGTCCCGGCATTGCGATATACTTATCAACTTTAAGAATACCATCTGCTTTACCAGACCCGCTGAAAAACTGTTTAATCAATGCAGGATTATTCATTAAGTCCTGTAATGTTTTTTTACCTGAAGACTGCAAGAATAATAATGCGCAACTATTTGATATCTCGTTAAGTGAGTTTAATTGTGTGTCCGGTGATATCTGAAAAGTTAGCATACCAGCGCCAAATGGAGTATCAACATTATTAATGGCCTGTATTTTATCCTGCTCAGAATACTTATCCGAACAGGCAGTAATAAAAAAAGGTAATACCATAGTTATCAGTAGCAGTTCCTTAACAGTCATTAATTTTTCATCCTTTTAAAACACGATTTATTTGTTCCACGGAGTCATTATCTTTAAGTAGTTCCTCAAGCCATTCTGACATAGTCATTGTTGACCAGCGTACTGCTCTCTCAAGAAGATAAGGGACAGGACTGGTGGGTTCAGATTGCCTGAAAAAAATAGCTATTTTTTCCAGTTGTTCTATCGCTTTCTCCCTTGTCATCTCTTTATCTGTTGAGGGGGTTAAGGCAGCATAAAACGCCTGCTGTTCCGCCGGCAACGTCCTGTCTGTCTCCCTGCTCCCGGGTTCAACTGATAACGGTGAAACTGCATTGGTATCCTGTACGTCTTGTGGTAAAAAACGGCTCAGTAACTCAGTGATTTCACTGATGGTATGTCTGGTTTTTGCGAAAATATGATGTATGTCTTCATGCGTATGAAAGAAGTAAAAGGATTCAATCTCATCAATTTTGTCTGGCAAATCAGAAAACTTAAGAAATTGCTCACTAATCTTGCGTGTATTATATTTACCGACAGATTTTTTGAACGCTTCAACCGAGTGATCGCCTTCGCTTTCTATTAATTTTTCCTTTCCCTCTTCAGATAAACTTGCGCCATGCTCAAACGCCAGCGCCTTATACCATTCAGCAAGCGTGATTTCTTTATCATCAAGAAGAGGACAGGATTTCAGATACTCGGATAAATCCATATCAAGACGGACTAATTTACTGTAACGTATTTCCGGGCCTTCTTCGTGCGATGGCCAACATATAGTCCAGTACTGAGAAATAAATTTAGCCAGATATTCCAGTCCGCAGTGCAGCCCTTCCAGCGAATACAATTGCGTCAGGGACTCCACATACCAGCAACTAATCTGCAGGTCTTTACTCTTATTGCGTAAAGTAACCTCACATAATTTTCTTACCTTTCGCCAGTCAGCTCTGCGGGGTTCACTGACAGCCCATTCCCCCTGGGACATGTAGTCCGGATCATTTTGTCTTGCTTCCCGTATTTCGCTATACACCGGATCATACTCAATATCTTCACCTGCCGGCGATTCTCCAATAACAGGAAACAGTAATGTGTCCGTCTCGAATTTATTCATTTTTTATCCCACTAATACCTGAGGATATCCGCTGACAATTACCCCCCCATGAGCACAGTTATCGCCCATCCGTGCGGCCGGTTTGCCGCATATAAAAACTTTAAAACTGCCCATAATGACGACGTCCACTGCCCCGGTACAAAGTGCCTGGTTCCCCAGCGTCGCTGCCGGTAATCCCCCAATGAGTACAGACGGAGAGCCTGGTGGTAACAAGGGGCCTCCTACATGAGGAACAGGTGGCAAACCTGGCGTCACCATAGGACATACATGCATATCAGTCACTCTTGCAGCGGGTTGAGGCATATCCCCTCCTAAGGTTGACTATTACACCAATGCTGAAAAAGAAAAAACACACCTTCATCCGGCGTATCATGAGCTTTACACGACTGAGTCATTAAGACACCATATATAATTTTTTTTTCTGAACATGACGGTGCATGGACTGGTTCATACGGGGGCGGACTTAGACTTCCCTGTGATACAAATAATGATAACCCAAGGGCACCTGTCTGAGAGGAAAATCCGGCAGACTCCGAGTTTTTAAATATTTCCCAGCGTTGTTCCTCATCGCCTTCCTTCCATTTTACAATAGACTGTAAAAGTACCGAATCATCTTCAGAAGAGGACTGAGAAATGAATTGTGCCAGCCATTTAATTAATGTTAACGAATCGGTATTATTAATCCAGAAATCAAGCGCATCCTGCCATTGTCCTTGTGCCAGCATTTGCTCAACCGTTTTATTCATTTCCGGAACAGTGTGATTTTCTGCCGCTGTCATATAGGATCCTTTATCCGATATTCACTATTCCACCTTTTATCTGTGTCATGGCAGAGCCCTGAAGCGTCAACATGGTGCCTTTAACTTCAGATGTCGCCTGACCTTCAAGCTTAAGCGTGGCAGCTTTAACCTCTGCTGATACCTGCCCTTCTATGGACACTTTAGCCGCTTTTATATTTATCCCTGATGTGGATATCGTTATCTCATTTGCACCCACTTTTAATTTTATCGATTGGGTTGACTCAAGCGTAAGACTTTTATCGATCTTAAAACTCCCACTTCCTCCTGTCACGTTAAGGTTATAATTCCCATCTGAAACCTTTATATCAACATTACCATGTATATCATTATTCAGGTCACCTTCTTTGATAATAAGTTTATCATTCCCTTTTTTTATTTCATATTGACGGCCTTCGGCAACCGTTAATGACATAGAGTGGTTAATATTGCAGGTCATATCCTTTTTTACTGTAAGGAAACAATCGCCAGAAGAGGTTAATATGGCTTTTTCCTCATTTTCTTTGTCATCAAAAATCAGCTGATGACCTTCTCCCTTTTTACCATTTTTAACACTACGGGTGACAAATCCAGACTGACAATTATTCTCCGGCAGAGAAAAAGGCGGTTTATTCTGACCATTATACACGGAGCCAACAATAACGGGATAGTCAGGATTGCCCTGTATAAAACTCACCAGAACCTCACTGCCAATACGTGGAATAAACTGACTACCGAACCCCTCCCCGGACCATACCTGAGATACACGAACCCAGCAGGAAGTTTTATCTGTACCTGACGTTGACTTTTCACCCCAGAGAAATCTTATTTTTACACGACCATACTCATCTGTATAATATTCTTCGGAGTCAGGACCCACCACTCTTGCCAGTAAAACACCGGGAATAACGGGGGCTTCACCCTGGACATGAAGCGGACTTTTATTATCTGCAGCATACAAATCACAATAACAGGATCCCGCACACGTGATCCTGTCGTGGATATCATTGTTGACAGCATGGAGAGATAACGACGTAATTCTGTAGTCCTGTCCGGCAAGAGTGAAACGTTCACCGCATGACAGCCACCATGAAGTTGTTTTTCCAGTCCAGAGTTTGAGTTCACTGTCACATGATGCCATCAGCGCTTCTGAACGGTTTTTGATCAACTCACGTTTTCCATCAGGAATAATATCTTCATAAATTCCCTTACTGGATTTAACATCAGTCATCTTACTTTCTGACTTTATAGTAATTTCACTGACATTACTCTCATTATAACCGGAAAGTGTTACAGAGGGACATTTCATATTTTCTGTCACAGACCATTCACTGATGTATCCGGGATTCGACTCCATGATATATTCAGAAGGCAAGTGTTCCAGTTTATAATAAGATGATTCAGAATGAGAGGCAGGGGCATCTGCTAACTTCATAATATGTTTATTTTTGTCATGAATAAAAAAGTAGTAAATACCCGCATCAGATAAAACTCTGTTAATAAAATCCAGATCAGACTCCTGATACTGGATCTTATACTCCAGTAATGACTCTTGTTTATATAATGTCACTTCTGGAGGATCAAATGAACTGTCTTTTAAAATTGTTTTTACAATCTCTGATGGTTTTATATTTGACCAGACTCTGATTCTTTTACCCGTTGCCAGTTCAGCGATTTCTGGCTGTAACACAATAATGCAGGTATGCTGCATGCTGTTATCACAATTATAGATAACTTTTGTGACCACGCCATGAATGAATCGTGAAGGTAACGAATTATTGTATTGCTCTCCGATCTCACAACTCATCCGCGTACCGTGTAACTTACCCAAAGAATGATAATCTTCCTTACTGAGACATTTTATTTCATAAGTATATACTTCGGATATTGATTCTCCCCCCTGAATCTCAAGTGGAAACAAAGACAAACGGCAACCATGTAACCGAATAAAATGTTTATCCTGGTGTTTATAAAAATCGTCAGATACAGGAGAATATGTTTTAAAAGATTTATTAATATGTTCATAATCAGGTGGAGAAGAAACTTTAGCCATAAAATATACTCATCAAAATATACAAAAGTAGCGTTCTTTATGATTTTCTGTTCCAGACCCAAGAGCAAGATTAAAACCCAGCCTATTATTTTCATTCAGCTGATTATCAGTGTCACTAGGATAAATCTTCACATATATTTTAAATTTAAGAGCATCACCGATATATGATTTTATTTGTTGTCTGATAACACGATGAAAATCCTTTCCCGGCATAAATTCCTGTGATTTTTTATAGTCAACAGGTCCCAGAACGACATCAAAATGCGAATCCACCACCCAGCGAACATTACCGATGACAGGACCTTCCCCCAGCGTATACTGGCAATGATCCAGAACCCCCTGTTCATTGGGCTCTGTATTTTCAAAAGTGCCACGAAAGGGATTAATCGACACACTGATTTGATAGACTGACGAGAGTAACTGCTCAAGCCCGGCCAGGGATCTGACTGATGGTGAATAAAATGCAGTATATGCCAGACCTGTCACACTAATTGTCTGAGGACTGATTCCGCCTAAAGACAAAAGAACATTGTTAAGAACATTATTATCTCGTCTGTTTTCATCTCCTAACAGATGCATCTTTTGCCATGCGAGATAGGACAGGCAATACATTCTGTGGTCAAACATATCCATGAATGCTTTAGGTGCATTGTCATTATAACGTAATTTTCTTTCAATCAGCCATTCTGTATACGCGACAGGAAGAACCCCTGCAGCCCCGGTCAATCCATTATCAAATAATGTGAGATGATACTTTCCGTCCTTACCGTCCTGATACAGCTCATCTATCTGACCATCAGGTGCATTCAGAGACAGGCTTGATGTGAATCTGAAATGTTCATCAACAACGTCATCAATACGTTCATCTGGCGTCAGAATTTTTTTCAATAAAACCCGAACTTTATTGAAAAAACTGAATTTACTTCTGCAATTAATCACAGCCATGTTAACTTTCCTGCTCTCATCGGCCATACACGACGAGTGTGCTCCTCATGTTCAATGATGGTAATCATACGAGTAAAGCTATTTACAGGGGCATGAAGTCCAAGAAAGTGATCAAGAAAAGAACAAAACATGAAACATTCAGGGTGCATACCTGCATCCTTTGAAAGCATCACAGTAATATCAATTCCACGAGCAGTTACAGGCGGATATATGCCGGGTAAACGGGATGAAACGGGTGTGATCTGTAATTCTTTAATCCATTCAATAAAAATTGATACAGAGTGATTATTGTTGTAGTTATATATGGACAGCATTTCTCTCAGTTTCATTGCCCCATCAGTACCACCAAGCAACACAAAATTAAGCGATAACTGAGAAATAATTCTCCAGTTCATTCCTTTTAATGTCATCGCCGGCAGCATTCTTGATGGCCTGTTCAGTGCGGTTATTCGCAGATGAGCAATATCTATATCACTATCAAAATCACCAGCAGGATCACCATTATTCATTGATGACGGAATATCACCATTTGTACATATTGCATCAATTGAAAGGACATCCCCTGACATAATGCGTGACTGTGCTCCGCCATCATCGCTCAGACGAATATATACACTTTCCTCAAAATTTCTTCTTTCAGAAGACATGCGATAACATGAAGTATGCCAGAATATATTACATGATTGTTGAATAACAGAGTGTTCAAGTCCAAATAAATTTTTTAACGGGAACTGTCTGACTAAATTATTTTCATATCTGTGCAATGTTACTTTATTTATATCCCAGATCAAGACTTCATCGCGGGAGTATAAGTCCGCATTTACCTGATACTCATCCTGACCGTCAGATAACCGTAAGGGTTCTGTTTTTTTTTCGAAGAGATTAACAACGGGGGAACAGTTTACCCTGAAGAGTTCTTCAGAGACATGCTTTTCTATTTTATCCGGCTCATACTTCCCGGCACTGATTTTTAATGTTATGACGAATCTGAAAGAATCCCCTGAGCATAACTCAATTCCGGAGTCATATTTCACATCAATAAAGTTAAATCGTTCCGGAAAGGAAAAATAGTCCAGCGTGAGATTATGTATGTAAGAAACATTTCCTGTTCGTGGTAGTGTTACTTCCCCCTCATAAAATCCCGCACCGGATATATCAGTTCTTACACCATATAATATATCATCATTTTTTTGCAACACGATATTATCGACTTCATTGCACAATAATGTATATATGATACCCGTCACTGTTGCCGGACCATTAAGATAAAACCTTACCATATCAAGAGAAAATTTAGCGCCTTCAAAAACGTCTAAATTCACCTCAATTTTCCATAAGGAAGATACATTATCATAGTAAATTCTTGCTTCATTAACCGTTGCCGGAACGATAGTCAGAGGATATACCGTCCGAAACTGGCAGATGGTTTCAGATTTATGTTTTGAATATATTGTAGTACCTGAAGGAACATTATGAGGGGATGTTATTCCACTGGATTTCCTGTCTGGTTCAAATGAAGCAATACATGATGAGGGGTAGTGATACAAAAATTGGGGGGCCAGATTACGAAGCAATGCTTCCATTAACTCTGGTAAATCCTCATCTAACCTCTGATGAATTCTTGAGCTTAAAAAAGCAAAAGACTCCGTTAATCTCTGAATATGGGGGTCTTCAGACACTCCCTTATTATATCCAAGACGACGGGCTATTTTTGGATATTTACTTGCAAACTCAGCACCTTGTTTTTTAAGAAAAGCAAGTTCTTTCTGATAGTAAGATAACAGTTTATTCATCCAGTGAAAACTCTCCTGAGTTTTTATCCCATTTAATACAGAGTTTTACCCTGTTCCTGAAAAACAGGGCAGTAACTGAAAAAAAAGAATAATCTTCATCACTGGAAAGATGCTCAACAACAGGCTCCTCCAGCCGGGGTTCATAACGCCGGAGCATCATCAATATTCTTGAAGATATTTCGCCATTAACAGCATCACTATGCTCACCCGCAGAAACACCATATACTGATGACCTTATGCCATAGTTCAGAACAGAACTGTTAACAAAAGGCAGTTCATCGGTTTCAAGGTATAAAGGTCGTGATGATAACAACATTCCAAGCTCATAATTCAAATCATCTGACGGAACAAAATTCAGATTATCTTCCGATGAGCCTGGATTATCATCACGTAAAAACTGAAGAAACGAATGCATTCAGTATGTTATACAAGTATTTCTTTCTGTAAGTTATAGACAATAGGTCCTATTTTATCCGTCTTTTTGCGATCAGAAGATGGAATATTGAGTTCAATTGAGACACTTTCTCGAGGAGTAAACGAAAGTTCAACCATAAGATTAGAGGCTTGATCATGAGCCAACAACAGATCGTGCACACGGCAATCTTCATAAATAACCGTATATGATGAATACGAACTTTCTACCTCAGTGGCTTCCCTGCGCACAATTTCTATTGTAATTTTTTTTCCACCCCGTTTAAAAAAGTTCTCTAGAATACTTTTTGTTTCTTTCGTAACCTTAATCTTCAGAGTAACCATATCAAAAAAAGTACCGTCCACGCCAGCAAAAGCATGAAATGCGTTAGGACTATACCCATCAAAGTAATCACTAAACTTATCTACTTTCGAATTTCCCGGTACAACCGTTCCATTTATCTTTATTTTGATAAACTCACTGTTAGTACCTGCAGAAACATCAGAAAACGGAGATGATATACGACCACCCATAAAAACCTCTTAACTTACACTTGATGGTAAATCTGCAACAAGACGCAATGACATGCTTAAGCCCTCAAGCTGAAAATGAGGTTTAATCCATGCAATTGCACGATACGATCCTGGACTTCCAGGAATCTCAACAACTTCAACAGATGCTTCACGTAACGGATAACGGGCCTTTGTATCCTGGCCGGCGCTGTCTGATGCCACAACATATTGCATGATCCAGTTTTGCAGATATGTCTGACATTCTGTCTTCGACATAAAGCTTCCCACTTTGTCACGAACAATCACTTTCAGATAATGTGCGAATCGCGACGTGGCTAATATATACTGAAGCTGGCTGGATAATTTTGCATTCGCATTCGCCTGATCAGTATTATACAGTCGTGGTTTGTTCACCGACTGCACAGCAAAAAATGCGGCAAAATCGGTACCCTTACAGTAAATAAGTGGAATAAAGCCGAGGTCTGACAGTTCTTTTTCCCTGCGGTCTGAGATAGCAACCTCAGTCGGACATTGTAAAAGTCGCTCACCTGTATGGGATGTATAATTATAGGCCGGTAATGATTTAACCAGACCACCACCTTCCACACCACGAATGGCTGCACACCAGCCATACTCCTCAAAAGCATCAACTATCCGGCAGGCCAGTTCAAACGCGGTATTTACCCACAGATAGTCTTTGCCTGAGTTGTCTTCACTGATGTGCTCTTCAAAATTAAACGTCTCAGCAGGTACAGTTTTCATGCCATATGGGATACGCCCCAGAGACTGTGGCAAAGTCAGTCCCACATAACGGCTGTCATCGGTCTGCCGGAAACTACGCCAACGGGCATAATCGGTCGTTTCAAACAATTTAGCCAGATCACGCGGGTAGGGTAATTCGCTAAATGAATTCATGGACAGCATCCCCGGAGCAATAGCACTCAAAAACGGGGCATGCGCACTGGCAGCAACATGGGAAATATGCTCCAGTAAATCAATATCCTGTGGAGTATTATCGAAATAGAAGTCACCCACAAAAGCAGAATACGGTGTTCCCCCGAACGTTCCATACTCGCTTTCATAAATATTTTTAAATAATACTGACTGGTCGAAATCCGAGGCTGATTTAAAATCCTTGAGTAACTCTTTTTTGGTACAGTGCAGCACTGTGTATTTTACATTTTCAGTAACACTGGACTGAACAAGCTTATAAAGCCCCGTCCATGCTGACTCGATTTTCTGAAACTCAGTTGCATGCATAATCAGACTAAGCTGCTCAGACATCAACTTATCAATATCAGCAATTCGCTTTTCAATACTACCGATTAAATCACTGCTAATGACTAAAGAACCACTGGCAACTTCAGCAAGAAAATTATTAACCTGTAATTTAAACCGGTTCTTTTCAGAATCCTGTCTTACAGCTCTGGTATTATTTATAATTTCTTCAAGACAATCATCTGTAGCATACTGTGTTTCATTCTGCCCTAATGTTGATGCAATTGTCATGTTCATTCCTTACTGTCATCATTTTCAGGATTGCTATTAGTATTCACCAGTAATTCCTGAAGTTTTTCTTTCAGTTTTTCATTACTTGCGGTCCTGTTTCGCAGGTCACAGAGGTGAGAGCGCAATTCCGATAATTTTCTGAGACAATCAACCTGTTGAATCACATTATCGGGAGAAAAATCGTCTTTACAATTAAAATTCAGTTCGACATCCAGTTTACCTTCAGTGCCCGGTAGAACACTGTCCACCATAAAATGAGCCTTCGGACTCATTGATGCCATAACTTCATCAAAATTGTCTTTGTCTATACTAATGAATTTTCGCTCTCTCAACGGTTTTTCTGATGACGAGTACTCCCCCAGAACACCGATGACCAGAGGTAGCTCTTTCGCGGTTTCAGCATCTCCGGTTTCAACATCGTAGGTTATCTGTACTCGTGGAGGTCGGGCTTTATCAAGCTTGTGTTGTGTATTACTCACTTTTTCTGTCCTGCAGCCAGTTTTAAAACCTTTATCATCAAATGAAAAAGCTTATCACTTCAGATAATCGTTTTTTGATGATGATAATTTTCAAATGCAGTATAACCAGTCACTACTGCAATGATGAATATGTATTATCTATGCGCCAATAAAAATAAAAGCAATAGCTACCGCACGGATATTTTCACATCTGAAAACACCCCACGAAAATTCTGTTTTTTTGTAATTCCATTACTTTAAATCAGACACAAACAACCGAACTTAAAATAATAAATTCAATATTCAAAACACCATTAATTCCTCACTCACTTTATTAGCGTTCTAAGTATTGAAACATTTTTAATAACCAATTAAATAAAAATTTAATGGTTATTTTTTTCCAAAAAAATGACATACATCAAAGAAATGTAACATTGGCATACATTGTTTTAACCCGAATTTGATTTTGATGCAAAATGGCAACATTCTCACGCAAGGAAACAACACAGTGAGAAATTCTGGTGAAGCTTTTTCACCGGTAACAGAATTCCACGTAGCAGGAAGCCGCGGAACTAAAATAGGATACTCTTGCAGTTTTTTTACTCGAAGACTCTCCCAATTCCCACTTAAATCGTAGATTAATATTGTGGCACCCAAGACTGCTTCAAATTTATGTTGACTAACATTATCTGCTGCATTAACAGGGCTACAACCAAATAAACAAACAACATGTGCAATTCTTAATCCTGCAATACTCACATACCCCTCATTAGACTAGGAATTTCACCTGAAGATATGCCTTTTAAACACTAAGAGATGATATAAAAAAAACATTAATTATATTTCATAAAACTCATATTACTTTGGAGTTGTTTTTTTATCCAATAGTTGCATTCGCCCCCCCCCTAATTATTAAAACAGTTTCAATGCTCCAGGAAGTCCATATAACTCCATTCCTAGTCTACTGCCTGTTGTGACAGCGCAGGCGCTGCGCTTATAAGGCTTTCCAGTTGCAACTGCCCGGCGAGCGCCATCAGTCGTTGATGTTGCAGTTCCATCATCACGCCACTCCTCTGCAGAATGAGTCGTAGATGGAGAGTGGATGATGCAGGGGGTGTTTGTCGAAGTTCACCAGATTTTCATCAAGATGCACGTCATACTCTTTTTTCTCCGGAGGCAGTGCCAGCATGGACTGCTGCTCTTCGAGCCAGCGATCGCAGGGACGTGCCTGGATTGTTTCATGCTTTCGTTGGTTAGCGACATCGTGCAGCCAGCGCAGACCGTGGCGGTTGGCTGTTTCAACATCGACAGTGATCCCCATCGGGCGCAGGCGAGTCATTAGTGGGATGTAAAAACTGTTACGGGTGTACTGCACCATCCGTTCCACCTTACCTTTAGTCTGTGCCCTGAAGGGGCGACACAGTCGGGGAGAGAAGTCCATCTCCTTGCCGAACTGCCACAGCGAAGGATGGAACCGGTGCTGACCGGTCTGATATGCGTCACGTTGCAGAACCACAGTTTTCATATTGTCATACAACACTTCGCGCGGCACACCACCAAAGAAGCGGAACGCATTACGATGGCAGGTCTCCAGCGTGTCATAACGCATATTGTCAGTGAATTCGATGTACAGCATTCGGCTGTATCCGAGAACAGCAACGAACACGTGAAGCGGTGAGCGACCATTACGCATAGTGCCCCAGTCAACCTGCATCTGTCGTCCGGGTTCAGTTTCGAACCGAACGGCAGGCTCCTGCTCCTGAGGAACCGAGAGAGAACGAATGAATGCCCTGAGAATGGTCATTCCGCCACGATATCCCTGGTCTCTGATCTCGCGAGCGATTACCGTTGCCGGGATTTTGTAAGGATGAGCATCGGCGATGCGTTGACGAATATAATCCCGGTATTCATCCAGGAGTGAAGCAACAGCAGGTCGCGGCGTATATTTTGGCGGCTCAGATTTTGCCTGCAAATAACGTTTAACGGTATTGCGGGAGATCCCCAGTTCTCTGGCAATCGCCCGGCTACTCATTCCCTGCTTGTGCAGGATTTTAATTTCCATAACTGTCTCAAAAGTGACCATAAACTCTCCTGAATCAGGAGAGCAGATTACCCCCTGGATCTGATTTCAGGCGTTGGGTGTGGATCACTATTGCACCGTTCGTGACATACCGGAGCGAATGATTACGATGGGTATGAATGCCGATCTTATTTGCGATGCGCAATTACTGATTGGGATGATCAGCCAGCGCCTTGTACCAACTCTGTGTCCCTCCTGCCGTATTCCATGGGAAAAGCGAGTACCTGAACTTAGCGACGACGAGCGTGATTACCTTGAGCGGCACTGCAATAAAGATTCACTCTGCAGTACAGATAATATCTGGTTCCGAAATCCTCACGGATGCTCTGAATGTAATCACGACGTAATCATTAACGGCAGAAAGCGCGGTGAAATAGGTAAAGGCCTCACCGGCAGGACTGTAATTGCTGAGGTGATAGAACCTGATAACCGCTTATTTCAGATTCTGAAAACACGCGGCAAAGTTGCAGCACGTAAATACTGGCTGGAAAACATGAAAGGCATCAGTCGTGTAGAGCATCTTCTTCGCCGTATCAATGAAGGTCTGGTAGACCCTCTTGAAGCCGACAGAATCATCCCTCTGGACGAAGACGAGCGCCTCAGCATCGATGATGTCTAACAGGAGAACAACATGCGTGAAATGAATTTCAGTCAACGGCTGAGGCGTTTCATTGTCAGAAAAACGTTCAGCGCCCCCTACAGGGTGCAGTTTTACGAAGCCCTGCGTTTTCTGATGGAAAATAAACAGCCATTAAAGACCGCACTGGAACAGATGCGGGATGCCTGGACAGACTTTGGACGAAAATGGCATCCCTTTGCTGAACTGGCCACAGACTGCATTGAGTCTCTTCGTGAAAACAGTGGCGAAAATTCTCTGGAATATACTCTTAGTTTATGGGTTCCTCAGGAAGAGGCCGCAGTAATCAGCGCCGGGATAAGAAGTGGTTCAATTGTGGATGCACTGCAATTCGCCACCACTCTTACAGATGCAAAAGAACAAATCCATCAGGCTATATGGCAAATGGCTATTTATCCGGTGGGATTGTTAATCATGATGACGGGGACATTATATGTTCTGAATACAGAGCTAATACCTGAACTGAGCAAAATAAGCTCCCCTGATTCATGGAGTGGTGCTCTTGGTTTTCTTTATGGATTATCTGTTTTTGTCGATAAAAACGGCGCTATATGTGTCGTTCTTTTTGCAGTGATCACAGATTTAATATCATGGTCTCTGCCAAACTGGAAAAGCCCTGACAGTGTTCGTACTTTTGCCGACAATATAATGCCATGGAGTATTTATCAGGATATACAGGGAGCAACATTTCTCCTGAATATGGCTGCACTTCTGAAAGCCAAAATGACGACGCTCAACTCACTAAACATTCTTCAGGAGTTTGCATCACCATGGTTAAGCACACGTCTTGACAGCATTATTTACCGCGTCCGCCAGGGGGATCATCTTGGACTGGCTTTGCGTCAGTGCGGTTATCAGTTCCCATCCAGGGAAGCAGCCAACTTCCTGTCTTTATTACAGGGAGATGGCGCAACAGAGCTAATCAGCAATTATGGTCAACGATGGCTTAGTCAAACACTTCAACGTGTAAAGAAACGGGCAAACGTGATTCGTTTAATTATACTGATATTTCTTGTCATGTCTCTCATGTTACTGGTTTTTGCCATTATGGATATTCAGTCTATTAGTGACAACAGCATGGGTAACTTTTAAATAAAACGAGGATATTTATGTTAGTAGAAAATATTAATACCACTTTAACTGGAAATAATAAGAAGAATGAACCTCATGATAAAGGATGGGCAATTTTGGAGCAGGGAACAATAGCGCTCGTTGTTCTTTTTGTTATAGTCGTTGTTCTGGGTAGTTTGTATGCGTTGCGTACAAGAGCCAATGTGGCAACTGAAACTGCAAATATACAAACAATTATCACAAGTGCCCAGAGCCTGCTAAAAGGTAGCGATGGATATACATTTACCAGCAGTGCCAAAATGACAGGTGACCTCATTCAGATGGGTGCCATTCCCTCTGGGATGACCGTACAGGGCGACAAAACATCTGGTACAGCAACGCTCTATAACGCATGGGGCGGTGCTGTAACTGTTGCCCCGGCTTCAACATCAGGGTTCAACAACGGTTTTACCGTTACCTATGATAAAGTCCCACAGGATGCCTGTATCCAGATTGCCACACGAATCAGTAAAACTGATTTGACTAACGGCATTACCCTGAACAGTACTGCTCACAGTGATGGAAAAGTCACTACTGAAGAAGCCAGTACGCAATGCAAGGCAGATAATGGCAGCACTGGTACAAACAAACTTATCTTCACCATCAATGGTTAAGGAGTTTTAATGTCAGGGAGTACAATACCCCTCAGACTTATTTTGTTAATCCTGCTTATTTCTCTTATTTCACCCGCCCGAGCTTCATACGTAGCCCCCAAACAGATCTGGACCAACAAGTGGGACAATTGCTTTGCCGCTGCCGGCGCGCGCTATCAAATTGAACCATTATTATTGAAGGCCATTTCTGCCGGGGAATCTTCGTTGAGGCCGGGCGCAATTAATATAAATAAGGACAAAAAAACAGGTAAAGCCAGTAGCACGGATTATGGGCTGATGCAAATAAACTCAACCCATATTCCAAAGCTGATAAATATGGGCGTAATAAAAAAGTCTGAGGATTTAATTACCAAACCATGCCTTAATATCCATATAGGAAGCTGGATACTGGCAAGACATTTTCAGATATGTGGCGTCAGCTGGAATTGCCTTGGGTCATACAATGCCGGATTCCGTAAGGACAGACATGAAACAAGAGAGCAATATGCCAATAAAATATGGAGAATTTATCGTGACATGAAAGGGATATGTCTTCCCGGACAGGGAGGCAGGAAATGCAGACAATCGTAGGCATAAGTCTATCCCCTGTTTATATACTGCCATTGATGTTCACATTTTCCATTATTGGACGAACTCTGCTATTCAGAGTTCGTTATTTTTTATCTGATACGGGACATCTCTGGTATAAGACACACCCTGCTGTTCTGTCAGGAATATGGCTATACAGTATAGCTGTGGCGTTAATTATTTTATCATCATCACCACTGCTCTACCGTATTCATGCTGTCCTTATTCTTTCGTTCATACTGCAAATGGCGGTAACGGATGCACTGACAGGTTTATTACCAGGAACATTCACCCGGCGTTTTTTAATTGCAGGAATGCTATCACAAATCACGACTAATATATGGTGGTTCCGTACAACAGAATTTGCCACTGCTGCAATTGTCTTATTCTGCCTTCATAAATTAGTTAACCGCCATCGTCTTAATATTGGCACTGGAGACCTGTGGCTTATTGCAGGTATTACCGCATGGTCAGGGTTATATAACGCCATATGGTGTGTGTTGCTGGGCACAGGAGGATTTGTCTTATGGCATTCAACATGGTGCATAAAAGGGCATAAAGAAGGCCCTCTGGGTCCATGGCTATGTTTGGGCCATGTCCTTTTGCTGCTGGATAATCTTTATCAACCACTATGGGTAATCTGATGAAAAAATATGACCGAGGCTGGGCATCGCTGGAAACTGGCGCGGCTTTATTGATTGTTATGCTCCTGATTGCCTGGGGAGCGGGCATATGGCAGGACTATATTCAAACAAAAGGATGGCAAACTGAAGCACGTCTTGTCAGCAACTGGACCAGTGCGGCCCGCTCTTATATAGGGAAAAACTACACGACTCTCCAGGGCAGTAGTACCACAACAACTCCTGCCGTTATCACGACAACCATGCTGAAAAATACCGGCTTTTTGTCCAGCGGGTTTACTGAGACAAACAGCGAGGGGCAGCGGTTACAGGCATATGTGGTTCGAAACGCCCAAAACCCGGAATTACTACAGGCAATGGTTGTATCCAGTGGTGGCACACCTTATCCAGTGAAAGCACTTATCCAGATGGCTAAGGATATTACCACTGGTCTTGGTGGATATATCCAGAACGGCAAAAAAACTCATCAACGGTCGTCAGATAAACCCGACACCACTGCAGGTCCGTTACCCACAAGGGGTAAGAGAAGTTCTGGGGATAATGAGCGAACAATTAGCCATATCCACCGCTGATTTAACCCGAATCCTGCTTGAGGATGCTCTTCATAATATGTTTATGCCTGCGGATAACACCACAGGAAACATAATAAGCAGAATTGAATACATCATGCTGTCGCATGATATAAATGCGCCATTACTGGCAACATTGCTGTCGCCATGGAATATCCGCTCCACGGTTATACAGGACCCGGCCAGACTTGCAGACTATCTTTCAGCTGACGCTCTCGAACATCTTGCTGAATGTTTTAATCTCAATCCGGACTGGCTGAATGGCCATGAAAACTATCCGATAGCGTTGTCCGGTGAATGGCCAGATACTGCTGATAATTTCAGAATGCTTATTAATGATAGCAGCAACACTGAAGTTATTTTCTGGCATAGTTTCCCCTTCGCAGGAAACACGAAAAGAGAATATTGCGGGGTAATATTGAGACAGAAAAAAGAAATAAATGGTTCTGTAATATATCCGGCACTATCATTATCACCAACACTTCTGAACGATGAAAAAAGAAAATGGTTAACTGAATATACAACCAGGCAGAATACAACAATGTCTTTGCGACGCGTCACGTTGAGACCTGGCCTTGCCGGGAACCTTATTACGGGGCAAACACTACCTGTTAGCTTATTTAATACGTCTTTATTACCCTGGTAAATACCAGATAGTACCAAAGTAAAAAATTACGGCACATCCGTGTTATAGCGTTGTTTTGTCTAAATTCTGATAAACAGGAAATTAAATGATGAAGAAAAATCATATTACCCGCACCATCATTGCATCTGCTGTATTATTTTCCTTTAACGCTGCAGCAGCGACGTCATATTTTGAAGCACGTAACGATGCAATGGGGGGCACCGGGGTAGCATCTTCCCATTATGGTGTGGCACCTCTGGCAAACCCAGCTTTACTGACAAAGCACAACAGCAATGATGATTTCAGCCTTCTTCTGCCGTCTGTCGGGGCACAAGTTGCTGATCCTGATGATGTATCAAATAAAGCTGATGATGTTAAAGATGACTGGGATTTGTTTGATAGTGCTGTAGATAACCAGCATGGCGTACAACAGGCAGCAGCAAATCTTAAACATCGTCTGCAGGAATTCCGCAATATCAATGCAGATGCTCAGGTAGGTGTATCAGCTGTAGCAGCCATGGCAAATGACACTCTGCCGTTTGCCCTTATGGTCAAGTCTTACGGAACTGTCAGCGTAAACGGAAAAGTAAACGATGCAGACCTGGATTATCTGGACAAAGTTGCCAATGGAACAATTACCGACGTCGATAAGAATGCCCTGACCTCACGCGTATTCGGGCGTGCAGCTGTAATTACCGACGTCGGAATTTCATTTGCCAAAGAACTGGAAACGGCCGGACAAAAATGGTCTCTTGGCGTCACACCAAAATATCAGCGTGTGGACCTGTTTGGATTTGCCCCTATATTTCCAGACATCTGTTATCACTTAACCCATTACAAGCCCGCTGCCGCAGATATTCCCGTGGCGAGCGATAACCCAGCGCACTATGCGGATGCCATTCGTTATAATGCTCGAACGCCTCTGCAAGGTTCTTTGCTGCCGTTAACCCGTCTGGTTTGGGCATGATACTTATGTAGTCACGCTTTATCGTTTTCACGAAGCTCTCTGCTATTCCGTTACTCTCCGGACTCCGCACCGCCGTGTTCTTCGGTTCAAGTCCCAACATCCGGGCGAACTGGCGTGTTTCATTAGCCCGGTAGCATGAACCATTATCCGTCAGCCACTCCACTGGAGACGACGGAAGATCGTTGCCGAAGCGGCGTTCCACCGCTCCCAGCATGACGTCCTGTACTGTTTCACTGTTGAAGCCGCCGGTAGTGACCGCCCAGTGCAGTGCCTCACGATCACAGCAGTCCAGCGCGAACGTGACACGCAGTCTCTCTCCGTTATCACAGCAGAACTCGAACCCGTCAGAGCACCATCGCTGATTGCTTTCTTTCACGGCCACTCTGCCTGTATGTGCCCGTTTCGATGGCGGTACAGCAGGTTTTCGCTCAAGCAACAGCGCATTCTGGCGCATGATCCGGTAAACACGTTTGGCATTGATCGCAGGCATACCATCAAGTTCTGCCTGTCTGCGAAGCAGCGCCCATACCCGACGATAACCATACGTGGGCAGCTCTCCGATAACATGGTGTATACGGAGAAGCACATCCGTATCATCAGTGTGACGACTGCGGCGGCCATCCATCCAGTCATCGGTTCGTCTGAGAATGACGTGCAACTGCGCACGCGACACCCGGAGACAACGGCTGACGAAGCTTACTCCCCATCCCCGGGCAATAAGGGCGCGTGCGCTATCCACTTTTTTGCTCGCCCATATTCAACGGCTTCTTTAAGGAGTTCATTTTCCATCGTTTTTTTGCCGAGCAGGCGCTGGAGTTCTTTAATCTGCTTCATGGCGGCAGCAAGTTCAGAGGCAGGAACAACCTGTTCTCCGGCGGCGACAGCAGTAAGACTTCCTTCCTGGTATTGCTTACGCCAGAGAAATAACTGGCTGGCTGCTACACCATGTTGCCGGGCAACGAGGGAGACCGTCATCCCCGGTTCAAAGCTCTGCTGAACAATTGCGATCTTTTCCTGTGTGGTACGCCGTCTGCGTTTCTCCGGCCCTAAGACATCAATCATCTGTTCTCCAATGACTAGTCTAAAAACTGTAAGCGTAAAGCCAATGCCGTCTGTAACACCTGCTCCTTGCAGACTAAATTAGAGCTCCTTCTAAATTAGACGGAGTTCTATTGATGGATAAACCTACAGACTGGCGCTCCGGAACCCGCCGGATATTTTCTAATGAATTTAAACTTCATATGGTTGAACTGGCTTCGAAACCAAATGCCAATGTTGCACAACTGGCCCGGGAACATGGCGTTGATAACAACCTGATTTTTAAATGGCTACGCCTCTGGCAAAGAGAAGGACGTATTTCTCGTAGAATGCCTCCAACTATTGTAGGCCCTACAGTATCACAATCTTTTCCGGCCTCTCCGACTCTGGTTCCAGTGGAACTTATCGACACCCCGCGCTGTGCTACAGATGCTCCTGCTCCGGGGGCATTATCAGTTGCTTGTGCAGCTTCCTGCCATGTGGAATTCCATTACGGTAAAATGATGCTGGAAAATCCTTCACCAGAGCTGCTCACGGTGTTGATCCGTGAGCTGACCGGGAGGGGACGATGATTTCACTCCCATCAGGTACCCGTATCTGGCTCGTTGCCGGCGTTACTGATATGCGTAAATCCTTCAATGGTCTGGGGGAGCAGATACAGCATGTGCTGGATGATAACCCCTTCTCCGGTCACCTGTTTATCTTCCGTGGCCGACGGGGAGACACGATTAAAATCCTGTGGGCTGATGCTGATGGTCTGTGCCTGTTCACCAAACGCCTTGAGGAAGGTCAGTTTATCTGGCCTGCGGTGCGTGACGGTAAGATATCCATTACCCGCTCGCAACTGGCAATGCTCCTCGATAAGCTGGACTGGCGTCAGCCAAAAACATCCCGCCTTAACGCACTGACAATGTTGTAAAAAACTCCTGACCGCATTATAAAAACGGCCATGAGTCAGAAATACCTCATTCGCATCGCTGAGCTGGAAAGGCTGCTCTCTGAGCAGGCTGAAGCCCTCCGTCAGAAAGACCAGCAACTGAGTCTGGTTGAAGAGACGGAGGCCTTCCTGCGCTCTGCACTGGCACGTGCCGAAGAAAAGATCGAAGAAGATGAGCGAGAAATAGAGCATCTGCGGGCTCAGATAGAAAAACTGCGCCGGATGCTGTTCGGAACCCGTTCTGAAAAACTGCGTCGTGAGGTTGAACAGGCTGAAGCCCTGCTGAAACAACGCGAGCAGGAAAGCGATCGTTACAGTGGGCGTGAGGATGACCCGCTGGTTCCCCGCCAGTTGCGACAGTCGCGCCATCGTCGTCCGTTACCGGCACATCTCCCCCGTGAAATATACCGCCTGGAGCCTGAAGAAAGCTGTTGCCCGGAGTGTGGCGGTGAGCTGGATTATCTGGGGGAAGTCAGCGCAGAACAACTGGAACTGGTGAGCAGCGCCCTGAAAGTGATCCGCACAGAACGGGTAAAAAAAGCCTGTACAAAATGTGACTGCATCGTTGAAGCACCGGCGCCGTCCCGCCCGATAGAGCGTGGTATCGCGGGCCCCGGATTACTTGCCCGCGTGTTAACGGGAAAATACTGCGAACACCTGCCACTGTATCGTCAGAGTGAAATCTTTGCCCGACAGGGTGTCGAACTGAGCCGTGCATTACTCTCCAACTGGGTTGACGCGTGCTGCCAGTTAATGACGCCGCTGAATGATGCCCTGTACCGTTATGTGATGAATACCCGCAAGCTTCACACTGACGACACACCGGTAAAGGTACTGGCACCGGGCCTGAAAAAGACGAAAACAGGGCGCATCTGGACGTATGTCCGGGATGATCGCAATGCGGGTTCGTCATCTCCTCCGGCGGTCTGGTTCGCGTACTCATCGAACCGGCAGGGGAAACACCCGGAGCAACACCTCCGCCCCTTCCGGGGTATCCTGCAGGCGGATGCGTTCA
>OGYT01000517.1_pt1 | contig 29334 bp, 29 predicted proteins | sample 1576631 | NCBI WGS metagenome assembly OGYT01 (sample SAMEA3541588, study PRJEB24748) | human gut metagenome | biome: human gut; feature: human-associated habitat; material: faeces | place: China | collected 2012
CTCCTGTTATATGTATTTGATAAAAATTTTTATGTAAAAATTTTTCATTAAATATCACCTTTTACGAAAAATAATTTGTTTTAGAGTTCCGTCATCGCCATATTGAGCTGTTTACGTTTAAATGACATGGTAGGATGTACATAATAATTCAATGTTATATTTACATTACTATGTCCTAAAATTTCACTTAAAACCTTTATATCTACATTTTTTTCTACACATCTGCCGGCAAATTTGTGGCGAAGCTGATGAAAATTTATTACAGGAATGTTATTTTTCTGCAGAAATTTCTTGAAGCGGTATTGTAATGTACGCGGGTCTAAAACTTTACCGTCAATACCAAAAAGAAAATCATTCATTTCCCGTTTCTGGCAAATATGCACAATACGTTCCACTAAAATATCCGGTATCGGTATAAAACGGCGTGATGTGCTGGTTTTCGGCTCGCCTATTATCAGTTTTGTTTTTTTGCCGTTTACAGGATTGCTGATGCGCTGTACTGTTTTTTGTACCGTTAAGATATTATTATCCAAATCGACATCTTTTTTCTGCAGTGCGCAGATTTCACCAATTCTCAGCCCCATATATCCGGCAATGGCAATCGCTGTCGTTGTATCGCTTTCTTCTTTTTTTATTGCCTGACAGATGAGCTGCCAGTTTTCATCGGATAAAAACTGTTTTTTTAAGGAGTTTTTTATTATACGAATATTTTTTGTAGGATTTAAGACAAAATATTTTCTTTCCGCAAAAGTAAAAATCATTTTTAAGATTGTCATTATATTACGAACAGAAGTTACAGACAAAGGTTTTTCATCATAGTTTGATTTTTGTGTCAGTAATGTATTAATAAATGTTTTTATTGCTGCTTCATCTATTGTATAAAGTTTATTTTTACCAAAAAAAGGAATAAGATATTTTCTTAATATATAAGCATATAAAGAGTATGTTGATTCTTTTGTATAAACTCTGACAGAACTTAACCACTGATAGCTTATATTCTGAAACGTAGCTGTAGCCGCCGGTGAAATCATGCCGTTAATAGTTTGGTCCTGCAGCATTTTTAACCGCATTGAGCATTCTTCATAGGAATAAGCATAAACATATTTGTAGAGAATTTTGCCGTCAGCTTTTTTTCCTACGGCTAGTCGTCCTTCAAACCGACCGTCTTTGCGTTTGTAAATATTTAATTTCATTTTGATTTCCTCCTGTAATTTTTGTATCATTTATTAATAATTACAATTATTCTGCGTATAAACATTGTGTAAAATATTTAAGGAGAAGACTTGACAATAAAACAAATTATAGTAGAATAAAATCGTTAGGTTTCGTAAAAGGTGATACTTCGCGAAAACTATAACGCAAATTACAGGAAAAAATCCATAACTAAATAATTTTCACATAAAAAAAACCACTACCTAAAAGTAGTGGTTTTTCTGTATATTAAAACTCTATTCATTTCTGACTGTGACTAAAAATACGCCGATAAAAATCAATAAACTGCCTATCCAGAAACTAATCGTTATCTGTTCATCTAAAATAAGCCAGCCGAGAAAAGTTCCTACTATCGGCTGAAAAAAGAAAAACAGTCCGCTTGCTCCCGCTTCCATTAAAAGCAGTCCCTTATTCCAAAGCAAAAACGCAATCGATGTGGAAATCGCTCCCATATACACAACACAGCCGATTATTTCAGGCTGGAGAATTTTATCCCAGGGAAGCTCGCTTACTGCCGGCAGATTTATCGGTGTCAGACAAATAATAGCCGTAAGTACTGCGTAAAAATTTATCTGTAACGGCGAATACCGGCTAGGAATTAATTTCAGCAAAACGGACATCAGCGCCCACGTAAGAGCGGCGACCGTTGAGCAGAAAGCACCAAGCTGCTTGCTCATATCCATACTGTCTACGCCCGCAATCAGTATCACTCCGACTGTTGCCAGAACTATTGAAAGTATTTTTCGTACAGTCATTTTTTCTTTTAACAGCCATGCGGCAAATATCAGCATAAAAGCAGGCGTTGCCGATGTTATAACCGACCCCATCTGTGCCGAAGAAAACATCGTACCGTACTCTTGAGTTACAATGGAAATCGTATGACCGATAACACCTATGCTGAGAAGCAGAGCTATATCCCGACGTGCTATTTTCAGATTTTCCCGCTGATAAACAACAACTGCGGCAAGCACTACAAACGCTACTATATAACGCATCCAAACAAGAGGAATAGGCGGTATATACTGCACGGCAATTTTTACGGCAACGAACATGCCTCCCCATACACTTGCCGCCAATGTCAGAAATATACCTCCTAAAATTCTCTTAGGCATAAAAATTTCTACCTTCTTTCCCGCAATTTTTTATTTATCATAAGCCAGATATCGTCCGTTTCAAAACCTTTACGCCAAGAAGCTATACCTGCTAGATTATATTTTTGCACAAGCGCTACTTTCAGTTGCAGTGATTTTGCATCTTCCTGCCAGACATGATAGGTCTTGCCGTTTTCTCTGTAGGAAAAATAGTTCTGACCTTCATTCGGCAGCCAGATTGATTTTGCCTTTTTCGCTTTTTTCAATTCATTCGCCTGAGCCATGCTGAGTGTTGAAGCTGTAACCCTGCCGATAGAGCTTTCTTCCCACAGACGCATATACAGCGGCACACCGAGAATTATTTTTTCCGGCGGAACCTGTGTTATAAGATTTTTCACGCCGTTTTCCACCCAGTTTATCGACGCTACCGAACCGGCAGTTTTCGATAGCCGACCATGCTCATCATACGCCATCAATACCAGATAATCGACTGTTTTTCCCAAAACTTCACGGTCATAACAGCTTGACCAGTTTGCAGTATTGGAAGCTACAGTTATATCCATAGAAACGGTAATTCCCTGCTTGTGCAGCTCACTTGTAGCTTCTTTTACAAAACTCGACAGAGCCTCTTTATCATTATCGTAAATATTTTCAAAATCGAAGTTGTACCCGTCAATCGGATAACGCTGCGCATAAAAAACAAGCTGGCGAATTATATATGCTTTTGCTTTTTTATCATTAAGCCATTTATGCGTAAGCTCCGGATTAAAATCATTCGTTATAAGTGCCCATATTTTATAATTTTTCTTTTTTAAATCACGTGCATACAAAAAATCGCCGTTATCCTTTATATGTCCATTGGCATTATCAATCACAAACCACGAAGGCGATACAATATTAACCCCCGGCAGTTTCTTTATTTGCGACAGGTCATTTGTCGCATCCACCACCGGCTGCCAGACAAGATTTATTTTACTACTTTCTTCCGCATTTTTACCTGCACAAAAACCTACGGAAAAATTCATTAAACATATTAATGTACAAATAAAAAATAAAATTCTTTTCAAAAACATAGTCAAAATCCTTCATTATATTATTATGTAATTTATAAAAATCTCAAGTAAAAAATAAAAAAATACTGTTCGGCGCAATATAAAAAAGAATTATTTATTAATTTATTCTCATATTGCGCCGGACAATTTTTCTTTGAAGCCAAAGAAAAGTTGCCGAAAAAGAAATCTTTTAGTTCATAGCCCACGCAAGATTTTCACTTTAAATGTGGATGATAGTTTAGGCATGATTGCAAATAAATTTTTTCATCTCATTTTTATTTCTCACCAAAATCCAGACATTTCAAGTCAAAAAAACTAATCATTGTAAATTCTTTTCTTTAATTTTAATCCCGTACAGGTTGTAGCAAGTCCCCCTTGAGCTGTTTCGCGTATTGCCTCAGGCAGCATACGGCCGATACGATACATAGCATCTATTACTTCGTCCACCGGAATTACCGAATTTATGCCGGCAAGCGACATATCCGCTGCCAGTACGGCTACTGTCGCCGCAAAACCATTGCGCTTAACGCACGGTACTTCTACCAGTCCCGCCACCGGGTCGCAGGCAAGCCCCAGCAGATTTTTTATGGCAAGTGCTACGGCATTGCCGATTTGCTGCGGTGTCCCGCCTGCCAAATCCGCAAGAGCTCCCGCCGCCATACCTGCCGCCGAACCGCATTCCGCCTGACAGCCTCCCTGCGCACCGGCAATCATGGCATTATTTTCAATTACCATACCGATGCCCGTTGCCGTAAACAAAGCCTGACAAATTCTCTCGTCACTATGTTTATAATGTTTCTGTGCTGCCAGCAACACTCCCGGCACGATACCGCAGGAACCTGCCGTCGGACAGGCGGCAATTTTGCCCATTACCGCATTTGTTTCTGCCACTGCTACGGCATAAGCAGCTGCATCTCTGACAAAATCGCCGCAATAACCGTATTCATACCCGAATAATTTTTTAGCATCACCGCCAACCATACCGCTGACCGATTTTTGCGTATTGGCAACGCCCTTATCGGCAGACTCTTTCATTACCTGCCATATTTCACTCATATTCTGTTTTACCGATATATCGGATTTCAGACTGTGTTCAGCCTCATACTCGACAATAATGTCAGCAATAGATTTTCGGCTGCTCTCTGACAATTTCATCAAATCTTCCATACAAGAAAAATTCATCATCGTTTCCACTCCACCTAAATTGCATCAATACGCAAAACTTTTTCCACACCGGAAAGCCCGCTGCATACGCCAATAGCTTCATCAGGCACAGGATTATCAACCTCAATATTCATCAGTGCCTGTGCACCGCGTTCCTTGCGCGAAACCTTCATATAGGCGATATTAATATTATAAAGCGCCAATGCCGCCGTCACCCCGTTTATAACGCCCGGCCGGTCTCTGTGCACCACGATAAGCGACGGATATTTACCACTCAAGTTGACTTCAAAATCATTTATATACGAAACAACTATATTGCCGCCGCCAATGGAAGCTCCCTGCAAACTTATTTTACGTCCTGATACACCTGTAAGACTTATAATCGCCGTATTCGGATGAGCATCCTCCAGACTTACTTTCTCAAAAGTATACTCTATATTATTTTCCGTTGCAATCTGCAAAGCATCACGTATTCTCTCGTCATCCGGTTTAAAACCCATAATTCCGGCAATTAAAGCTCTATCCGTACCATGTCCCTTATACGTCTGCGCAAATGAACCATGCAGCTTAATGTCAGCAGATTTCACCCCTTCCGCCAAAATCGCTCTTGCCATAAGACCAAGCCGCACTGCTCCTGCCGTATGCGAACTCGAAGGACCTATCATAATCGGTCCGATAATATCAAATGCACTTCGCATAGATAAAAATCCTTTCTGCTTTCAAATCAAACATTAAAATTTAAAATCTTTATTTTCATCACCGAGCGGTTTATCCTTATTCGGGTCTTTTTTAAATATATCAACCATTGACTTTGCTTCTTCAATCGTATTTTTAAAGATATCCTTGTATTTATCGGCAAAATCGTTTAAATCCGGCATACCGTCCTTTATCCAGGCATTTGCCGCTTTGCCGACTGCATACGTTACTCCCATGCCGATTGGTATCTGAAGCGGTGGAAACGGCAATAGAGTCGCCAGACTCTGACCGACAAAAGTCCCTCCGAGTGCACTGATAAAAGCACAACTTGCCGTTTCGTCAAAATCTTTTCCATACAGATTGGCGATGCGTTTAATCAAATATACTTCATTTGCGGCAAGCGCAATCTGTCCAAGTACCGGAGCTACTACAATCACTCCGGCACGCCCTGCCGCCCAGCGGCATAATGATTCGACCTCATTATCAATTTCTTCTTCATTCATAATCCATTTTTCTTCCGACATAAAAATCCCTCCTGTCAAAAAAATTCACTACTAATATATTAGCTTCATTCAACAAAATTTCCTCTAAAAATTTCACATTAAATAATAAAAGACCTTAGAAGTATGTCTAAGGTCTTTTATTATTTAACTGCCATTCAGTTCTATTAAACATAAATTAAGAAATAATTTTCTTTAACTGTATTTCTTTGACAAAAAAAAATCCTCCGGCAATAATATATTACACTTGCAACGGCAGTACATAGCAAAAAATCGTTATAAAATGAGCCGCACTGCCCAAAATTACGAATACATGCCAGATTACATGGTTATATGGTATCTTGCGTATTAAATAGAAAACAGCTCCTATACTGTAGAGCACACCGCCGGCTACAAGCCACCAGATTGCTTCCATTGAAAGCGTATCCAGCAACGGCTTTACAATCGTCACAGCAAGCCAACCCATAACGAGATAACAAACAGTACCTATTATACGAAAACGGTTATAGAAAAATATCTGAAAAACAACACCGGCAATAGCCAGTCCCCAAACCACACCGAATACTGCCCAGCCTAAGGTGCCATAAAGCGCAATCAATGCAAACGGTGTATAATTGCCCGCAATTAAAAGATAAATTGCCGAATGGTCTATACATTTGAATACCGACTGCACTTTCTGACTGCAAAAACTGAAACTGTGATACAAAGTAGACGCAAGATACAGCAAAATCATCGATGCTCCATAAACAATTATACTCGTCAAATGCAAAGCACCTTTATCATAACCGTAATACAACATAGCCACAAGACCTGCTATGGCTAAAACCGTTCCTATGCCGTGAGTGACCGCATTAAGTATTTCTTCTATCTTCTTCGTAGACTTACAAACATAACTGCTACTCATTAAAGTCAACCCTTTCTAAAATAACTAAAATTGTTTACTATACCATTATACCACAATAATCATTTATTAATAATCATTATTTTTATATTAACCTAATAGGTTTTTTACAAAAAAAAGAAGGAATACATAGCTTCTGCTTATATTCCTTCTTTATCCAAATCGCTTATTTCAATTCACTTTTTGCTATATAGATAACCCATTCAGCAATATTCGTCGTATGGTCGGCAATACGTTCTATATATTTAGCAATTAACAGATAATCCATATACTGTTCCGCTTCTTCCGGATTTTGTTTGATAAGTTCCACTAAATCCTTACGGAAGCGGGAAAAATATTTATCTACAACTTCGTCAGTATCAATAACTTTTTTGGCCAATTCCGCGTCATTTTCACTAAAGCATACTCCGCTGTCATGAAGCATACTGCGTGTAACATCTATCATCGAATTGAAATAATCCGGAATTTCAACCGGCTCAAATTCTGACAGATATGCCGTATATTTGGAAATATCACTGCAATGGTCGGCAATTCTTTCAATATCTATAACAAGCTCCATTATAGAGGCAATTTTACGCCAATCCGTTGCCACCGGTGCCTGGGTAAGCACGAGTGTCAAACATTTCTGCATGATATTATGCTCACGTTCATTGAATTTTTTATCTGCTTTTCGAATTGCTTTTGCTAAAACTGCATTTTTATCATCCAAATTCTGAATGACTTTATCAAAAGTTTCTTCGAGCTGCGCACCGACAACTCTTACATCATTGACAAGATTGCCCAATTCGTTTGTAAAATTAACTCTTACTGCCATTTAAATATTACCTCCACTGCATCAGCCGAAACGACCTGTAATGTATTCTTCTGTTTTTGGATTTTTCGGATTGGCAAACAATTCCTTAGTATCGCCGAATTCAATCAAATCACCGAGCAGAAAGAACGCTGTTTTATCGGAAATACGGCTTGCCTGCTGCATATTATGCGTTACGATTACAATCGTATAGTCTTTTTTCAGTTCCAATGCCAAATCTTCTATTTTTCCTGTAGAAATCGGGTCAAGCGCAGATGTCGGTTCATCCATCAAAATTACATCCGGCTGCACAGCAAGAGTTCTAGCGATACACAAGCGCTGCTGCTGTCCACCGGAAAGTCCCAGAGCCGATTTATTCAGACGGTCTTTCAATTCATCCCAGATAGCCGCCTGACGCAGACTGCGTTCTACAATTTCATCAAGTTTACTTTTTTTGCTGATACCATGAATTCTCGGACCGTAAGCAACATTATCATAAATGCTTTTCGGAAACGGGTTCGGCTGCTGGAAAACCATACCGACACGGCGACGCAGCGTAATCGGGTCAAGTTCATTATAGATATCCTCACCGTCAAGCTTGATTGTTCCTTCTACTTTGCAGCCCTCTACGAGGTCATTCATGCGGTTTAAGGTTTTCAAAAAAGTGGATTTACCGCAGCCGGACGGACCAATTAACGCCGTAATCTCATTCTTTTTAATCTGCATAGTTATATCTTTTAAGGCTTTGAAATTGCCATAATATAAATCCAAGCCTTCTACATCAAATTTAAAATCAGTCATCTAATTATTTTCCTCCTGCTTTTTTATCCAGATAACTACTCAAATAACGAGCACCTAAACTAAAAGCAAATACCATAACCATCAAAATAGCTGAAGATAAATTAGCAATATCTGCCGCATTAGGAGCCAGTGCTTCTGTACGTGATGCCCAAATATTAAGTGCTAAAGTTTCACCCGGTCTGAACGGATTTAACGGACATGTCGGCGAAAAAATATTCCAGTTCGTCCAAACGATATCCGTGCTCATGCCGGCTGTATACAAAAGTGCCGCTGCTTCACCGAAACCACGTCCGGCAGCCAAGATAACACCTGTCATAATACGCGGCATACATGCCGGAAGCATTACATGGCGGATTGTCTGCCAAAGTGTAGCCCCCATGCCGAGACTGCCGCTTTTATATCCCGGCGGCAAAGATTTAAGCGCATCTTCTGTTACCGTCGTGATGAGCGGCAAGCTCAAAATGGAAACGGCAAGCGCGCCGGCGAACAAATTCCACTGCGAATGAGTCATAACGATAAATACGAGATAACCGAACAGACCTACTACAATGGAAGGAAGAGAAGATAATGTTTCAATACACATACGGATTGATTTAGTAATTTTGCCCGGTTTAGCATATTCAGCCATATACGTGCCGGCTGCCACACCGAGCGGCACACTGATTAACAGTGCTAAAAATACAAGATAAATCGTATTGAAAAACAGATTGCCGATACCGTTACGCGAAAATGAGAACATATCTGGCGTAAAATTACCAAAACCTGTTATTAAAACATATAAAGTAAACGCCAATAATAATAGGAGGAAGAAACCAGCAACCACATAAAATACGCCGGTCATAAATTTATCCATCATTTTGGCTCTTTGTACCGTTGTCATTATTTTTTGCCTCCCTGAGCTTCAGCCGATTTAGCTGAAATATAATGGATAACGAAAATGAACGCCAAGGAAATAATAAACAGCAATAGTGCCATAGACCAAAGTGCCAGGTTGTATTCGCTGCCTTCCATCGCACCGCCCATATCTGATGCAATCGCTGCCGTAAGGTTACTTGTCGGTGATAATATTGATTCCGGGAAGGCTTTCATTTTACCGATAACCATCGCTACAGCAAGTGCTTCACCGAATGCACGGGCAAGACCGAGTACAATCGCCGTCATGATGCCGGAGATTGCCGCCGGAATAACAACTTTACTGATTGTCTGCCAGCGGGTTGCACCCAGACCGTACGATGCCTGACGAGAAGAATTGGAAATACTTCTGATAGCATCAGCTGACAGGCTTGTAATCGTCGGATAAATCATCACGGCAAGTACAATACCTGCTGCCAGTACAGAGAAACCGAACTGCAAATCGAATAAATCCTTGATGAACGGAACTAAAATCGTAAGACCGATCCAGCCGTATACAACTGACGGTATACCTACGAAAATTTCAACAGCCGGCTGCAAAATCTTTCTGCCCAGACCCGGCGAGATTTCTACCATGAAAATAGCACTTGCCAGTGAAAACGGCGTAGCGATAACAAGTGCCAATGCGCACGTTACGATTGAACCGAAAATAAATACAGCCGCTCCTACACTGCCGCCGCCGACAGCATTATCAGCCGGTTTCCATTCAGATGAAAACAAAAATTCTGTAAGACTATGGTCGTAAATCGTAAACGTTCCTAATCCTTTATAGCACAAGAAAGCACCGATAGCGATCGTTATAATAATCATCAGCAGACCGCATGCCGTTATAATACCGCGCCAGATATTATTTTGGCGGTATGCTGCTGTATTTGTCGCTTCCATTAAAACACCCTTTCGTCAAATTCACGAATAAAAAAAAGGCGAAAATAAAATCCGCCTTTTTTCATTTGTTAAAGATTATCTTTGAACCTGCATTTTGCTTGTTACAGCATAACCCTGAGCTTCAATAGCTTTACCGTATTCATCGGACATGATGAAATCAAGATATGCTTTTACAGCACCAGTCGGTTCACCTTTTGTATACATATGTTCATAATCCCAGATTGGATAAGTACCGTTGTAAGTATTTTCCAAAGTAGGTTCAACGCCGTCAACGGCAACTGTTGCAACATCTTTGTTATTTACAAGATAAGATAATGCTACATAACCAATAGCGCCTTTATTATCTTTAATGCTCTGCAAGAGTGTACCGGAGTCATCAGTTTCCAGAGATTTATTAGAAGCTTCTTCTGCACCGTTTAAAGCAAATTCTTTAAATAATGCACGTGTACCAGATGTAGACGGACGAGTTACGAGTACGATTGGTTCATCCGGACCGCCGACTTCTTTCCAGTTTGTTACTTTAGCAGTAAAGATATCTGTAAGCTGCTGTTTTGTCAGGGATTTTACCTGAGCTGCAATATCTTTATTAATTACAGGAGCCATCGTTACGACGCACACCTTATGGTCAACCAGACCATCCGCTACAGCTTTATCGAGTTTAGTATCGGCAGCTACGTCAGAGTTACCGATATCAACAGAGCCGTCAGCAACCTGTTTAAGACCAGTACCAGAACCGCCACCATTTAACGTAATGGAAACTTCCGGATGAAGTTCTTTGAATTTATCAGCCGCATCTTTAGCCAGCGGTAAAAGTGCCGAAGAACCGGAACCTGTTACGCTGCCACTGATGGAAGAGCTGTCACCGCCGGAAGAATTATTGCTTGCGCTGTCGCTTCCGCAACCGAGAATACTTAAAGACATCATTGCTACGACGCCAAGAGACGCCAACTTTTTCCAATTCATTTTAAATCCTCCCCAGATTTAAGTGTTCTTGTTTAATTTCTGTGTTTAAGTATACAAAAGCAATGTAAAGTTACAATGACGGTTATGTAAAATCTAAAATAAAAATTCTCATGAAGATTTATTTTTCGCTCTATATGTAAAATAGCTGTAAAAATTGTCAATTCATCTCGGCAAATTCTGTATTCTCAAAATTCTTTTCCAACAGTATAGTATTTGCTTGACAATTGACTTTTTGACTAATATACTAAACTTATAGTGTATTTTTTTGTTTTTATATAAAGGAGTAGTAATTTATGCGCTGCCCAAAATGTAATCATGAACTGGACACCAACGGTAACTGCCCGTATTGCCAGAGTATGCAAAACGTACGGACAATGTCCAGCAGTGAGGCTGATAATTACAGCGGTGTAACCATCGAAGACGAAAATAATTTCCGCAAGGAAAATCCTTATCAATATAGACAAAACCAGACAAATTACCGCCAATCATACAGACCGGGCGGAATGAAAGTACGTTATATCCGTCTTGGTAGCAGTTCCGGCTCCGGCTGGCTGACGAAAGCACTCATTGCTGTCGGCGGTATTGCCGTACTGGGTTTTTTCTTTTTCGTGGCACTGCCCGTAATTTTAACAGTCCTCGGAGCAGGCATCGTAGCCTGGCTTATTTTCCGTTTCTTTAAACGCTACTAAATTGACATTCCCCATGTCTAAAGACAGGGGATTCCTAAGAAGCTCAACCAAAATATCAGATAATTTAATGAAGGTGATAATATGGCTAAAGATAGTTCATTCGATATTGTATCTCAAGTAAATATGCAGGAAATGAGTAATGCTGTTAATCAGACAGAAAAAGAAATTTCCCAGCGTTATGACTTCCGCGGGAGCACGGCAAGCATTGAACTTGAGGAAAAATCAATTAAAATTGCAGCAGAAGACGATTATAAATTAAATGCAATTCTTGATATACTGCGTGCTCGCATGGCAAAAAGAGGAATTCCTCTGCGCTGCCTGAACCCTGGCAAAGTGGAAGCTGCGGCCAAGGGCACTGTCCGTCAAAATATCGAAATTGTTCAGGGCATTTCCAAAGAAAAAGCCAAAGCGATAACCGCCGCTATCAAAGCGACAAAACTGAAAGTCAACACGCAAATGCAGGGCGACCAGGTACGTGTTTCCGGTGCAAAAAAAGACGATTTACAGGCTGTAATCCAGACGCTCAAAGCCGGCGATTTCGGCATTGACCTGCAATTCATCAATATGAGATGATAAATATTTTGCCAAACAGATAATTTTGTAATATAAATATAAAGAAGAGACAAACTGATGTTAGCCCGTCAGTCTTTTCTTAAGTTTTTGGGAATAAAGAAGAAGTCAGACGTTATGTCATGACTTCTTTTTTTATTATATCTTTTCAAAAATATATTCCAGTTCAACTTCAAAATTATCCATATTAGGAACTCACCTGCATAGCAAGTGGTTTATTTTTATTGTGAATACAAGAAAACACCCCGAAAGATTGAAACTTTCAGGGTGTTTTTTTATTTCCATTAAAACCATTCTTTTAATTTTGTTTGCAGTTCATTTATATCCATCATATTGTCTAAAACTATTTTGCGCGGTAGATGCCCTACAAAAGCAGCCAAATCTTTACCTACAATAAATAAATCAGCAGACGTTTCGGATGCATCCGATAAAGAAGAATGGGAAACTTCAATACCTGTTTTACCGAGATTTTTTAAAACTTTTTCCACGTTCATATGCACAAGCATGGAAGAACCGAGACCTGAACCGCAGCAACACATAATTTTTTTAATTTCCATAATAAATTACCTCTTTCTATCTATAAAATAAAATTAAAATATATTAAGCATTTTCTTTAACTTTTTTCGGAGCGATAAAATTATACGCAATCGGAATTATAAACAAGACAATGCACAAAATAAGCAGTGCTCCGTGCTGTACATATTGAGCAATATTACCCATTATGATACCGAGAAGGGAAAAATCCGTATCAGAGAAAGTACAGTTGGCAACGTTAAGCGCCCCCATGACCGGCATACAGATTGCCGGCAGGAACGTAATCAGAAGTCCGTGCAAAAATGCCCCTACAATACAGCCTTTAAGTCCACCTTCAGCGTTGGCAAAGACTCCCGCCGTCGCTCCGCAGAAGAAATGCGGCACAACCCCCGGCAAAATCAAAGCTATAGGAACTAAACTCATATCAATAATACCTAAAAGAATAAGACCGATAATACCGCCGATAAATGAAACAAGAAAACCGATTAAAACAGCATTTGGAGCATACGGATAAACGATAGGACAGTCAAGCGCAGGTCTGGCATTCGGTACAAGTTTTTCAGCAATACCGCGGAATGCCGGAACGATTTCTCCGATAATCAGACGGACACCGCTCAGAATTATATAGATGGCACCGGCAAAACTAAGACCGCTTGTAAGCGACCATACAAGCCAATGTGTCTGGGTTTCCGCACCTACGTTCAAAAATCCCTTTAAATTAGGATAGGATGCCAAAACAGTATTCGGATCTGCTTCCAAAATTCCTTTGCTTACAGCAATGCCTGTAACGATTATAAAAAACGCAACCATAGTAAGACCGATGGAAACCGTAGTATCTCTGAGAAAAGAAATTCTTTGCGGGAAGTTTATATCTTCCGTGGATTTTTCGCTTTTAAAAATCTTGCCGATTTGAGCGGCAAACCAATAACCGAAACTGCCGAAATGGCCCAATGCCAGCGCATCCGTTTTTACGATTTTCTTCATTGTGGACTGAGTAATCGCCGGAGCCAATACCATCATCAAACCTAAAATAAGACCGCCGGCAAGCCAGAGCGAAAATCCGTTCAATCCGCCTACGTGCATAATTACCGCAAGCATACACGCCATATAAAGTGTTACATGACCTGTTAAAAAGATGAAATTCAAACGGGAAAAACGGGCCATGACAATATTGGCAATCATGCCGATACACATAATATACGTCGTATCCGCCGCAAACTGCTTAAGCCCAAGCGATACAACGGCTTCATTATTCGGGACAACACCCTGCATATTAAACGCATAATTAAACATATCACCGAAAGCATATAGTGAACCAGACTGTAAAAAACCTGCTCCCGCTGTCAATACAAGAAAACCTACAATCGTTTTAGTCGTTCCTTTAACAATTTCTTCAAATGGTTTTTTCTGCAAAATCAAACCGATAAAAGCAATCAAACCTACCAGTATAGCCGGCGTTGATAAAACATTAATAATAAATTCAAGCACTTTTTATTCCTCCCCTTATTTTTTATATTTTATTTATCTACCGAGTTTATAAATATGTTGTATACATCTTCTGAATTCGTTGCATTGAGGATTTTCTGTACACGTATATCATCGGCAAATATATTGGAAATAGCCTGCATTGCCTGCACGTGCGACTGCGGATCTTTTGCCGCCAATGCTATCAAAATACGTACATTAACTCCATCAGGTTTAAATTTTACCGGATTTTTCAAAACGGTAACCGCTAGTTGCTGTTTTATCACGCCCTGTTCGCTTCTGGCATGAATTAAAGCCAGATTTTCACATAATACATAATAAGGACCGTATTTTTTCGTATTCTCAATAATTCCATCAATATAACGCTGTTCACAATACCCTTGCTCAACCAGTGGATTTACTGCTACATAAATAGCATTTACCCAATCTTTTACACCGTCTACGATTTTTACATTTTTCATTTTCAACATATCTGCCATTTTTATTTCCTTTCTTTATTTTAATTTATTGATTATTTATTTTTGATTTGCTTTTCGCTTACAAATTAATAATAGCAGTGTAATCATTGTCTTGGAAGTCCAATTATTTTCACCAATTCATACAGTGCCTGTACTTTTTTTATTCAATTTGCACAAAAGTCATTCCGCATTACCGGACAGAATTTCTTCAATCATTTCTATCACGGATAAATTATCTTTGCATGCTATAAGTTTATTCGTATTGGTATTATCCGAGAAAATTGTCATGATATCATTTAATATACGCAAATGGCTTTCCTGATTTTCCGCTGCCAGAAAAATTATTATTTCAGCTTCCCGCTGCGGTGCAAAAACAACGGGTTTATGAAAAATGCCCATACTGATACCGAGTTTTATTGCACCATCTTCTATTTTGGCATGAGCAAGCACCACATTATCCGTAATGAACATATACGGGCCCAACTGCTTATTTTTCTGAATGACGGCATCGACATATCGCGGTTCAATGCAATTATCTTCTATCAGTTTGTTTCCCGTAAGCTGAACGGATTTTTCCCACTCAATTTCCTCGTTAATTATCATTACATGGTTTTCATCCAGATAATGCAACAGTCCGTAACCGTAATTTTGTTTCGGAGCAATAACCTTTGTATTTAATGCAGAAAAATACTTTGTTAAATCTTCTTTAAATAAATTTAAATTCTCATTTGACATATACACTCTGGCCATATTTAAAATCGCCTGTAAATCAAGTGAATAATGTTCTTCATTTTTCATACATTTACGTAAAATCAATACTCTGTCATTATCAGTCAAAATAGGATGTACGATAATAAAATTACGTGCATTTTCTACGGCAACAGTTGAAATTATTACATCATAACTATTTTGAGGCTCATACTGGGAAAGTGCTATTACATCTATTTTCCGTGCCTGCGGCACCAGTGTTCTGACTTCCCGGCGAAGCATATTGCCCGTACTGATACCATTAGGGCATATAATCAAAATATTAAGCTGTTTTCTATTAACATGATTATCTTCTATATATCCGCCAAAATGAAGTGTAAGATATGCCACTTCACCGTCCGGTATCGGCACACCGATTTGCTGTTCCAAATATTCGCAAGCCTTTTTCGTTATTTCAAACAACTCCGGATACTGCATTTTTATATCATTCAACATAGGATTTCCCAACTGTATACCGTAACGGTAACGATATAATGAAGTCTTCAAATGAGCAAACAGCGCCTGTTCTATCTCATCTGTATCATTGAATTCAATACAGGCAATACGTGAAAACTCTGCAACAAGAGCCTTAGCCAAAGTATATGCTTCCTTATCGCTGCTTTTCATTAAATTAATCGGTATTGTTTGAAGCCTGCTACCCAATAAATGCAGAGAAAGATAATATTGTTCGCCTTCATTGAAATCCATAAAATATTTGCAGACAAGTTCATATTCTTTTGTACGGCTTATTTCCATTTTATCTCTAATGGAAAAAACCAATTCTTCCTGTCTGCTACTTATAGATGAAAAAAACACCGCAATTGAAAATAAAATTCCGCTCACATAATCAGCTTCCAGTTCTTTTTCTATTTGATGAAGCCGTGTATATATTTCCTTCACCTTTTTTGTATTGTCAAGCGGTATAATCTGCTTCTTATACAATTCCGCCATCGAAGAAAACATCAGGAAAAATATGGAACGTTTTCTTATTACATCGCCCTGTACTTTGTAACCGTTTTTATGCTCATATACAAGATTTAATTTTGACTCCTGTAATTTCGTCGTTACAACTTTTAAATCACTGATAATAGTGTTGCGACTTACCTGACAAATATTCATTAAATTTTCAATAAACACCGGTTCGCTTCTTTTTAAAATCGTGCAGATTATGATTTTTACCCGTTCCATCGGTGAAAAAAGATATATGCTGTTTTCCGATACATTTTCCAAAAGCGCACTAATATCATCACTGCGTTCTTTCGTTAAAAAAATCCCTTTTTTTCGTTCAATAATAACAGGATTTATATTATGCGCTTCCAGCCAATCATTTATCTTACATATATCATAATATACACTACGCCTTGAAATATTCTTTTCTCCAGCAAGTTCCTGTACTGTTATATAACCGCTCGCATAGAGCAAATGGCGCAAAATCTCCTGACATCTCGAGTCCAAACTGTACAACATATAAACACTTCCTACATTATATTTATCTATTATCAGTATAAAAACAATTCCGCTTAATATGAAGTCCAATTATTGTTTTATAAAATCTCGTTTCGTACAATAAACAGTTTCATAAAAATTTTTGCAAAAAAAGAACCTCTAAGGCCTTATTCAGACCTTAAAGGTTTCTCATTTTTCTTCTTTCGCTCTAAAAATTGTCAATCCGTTTACATCTTTTCAAAAATATATTCCAGTTCAACTTCAAAATTATCGCAGACGGATAATTTAATCGTATCGAATACTTCTATTTTATCTTTATCGTTATCCGGCAACTGCTCATTTTCCTTTTTTTCTTCATCTGTAAGATAAAAATATATATTGTCCAAAACAAGCCAACCGTTTTGATTGTAATACACCTCAACAGATTTATTCCAAGTATCTACAATCCAATATTCTTTTACACCGGCTTTAGCATATACATCTTTTTTTCTGCCCCTGTCGTTTCTGGCAGTCGTTATGGATAAAACTTCAACTACTAAATCCGGCGCACCGTGAATACCGTCCTCCTTTATAATGTCCGGATTACATACAATCATAACATCCGGCACAAAACGGTTTTTTTCATCTAAAAACACATCAACGCCATCACAAAAAGCCGTGCATTTTTTCCCCCGCAAATGCTGTTTAAACTCACTGACAATATTGGTGCAGGCAAGCGCATGAGTAACTCTCGGTCGAGGCGACATCAAATAAATTCTGCCGTCAATCAGTTCCGTTTTCTCTTTCAAGGAACTATCATCCATATAAGCCAAATTATCCATAATACAAACTCCCTTCCCAATATACTTGTTAATTTTCTAAGCAGTACAATACTTTATATTTAATGAGATTAAGTGGCAACATCGAACGAATATAAAGTATTGTACTGTTTTTACCGACACAACCGATAATTTCTTTTCATAATATATTAATTATAACATACCTTTTATTTTACTTCTTTAGCCGTTAAAAATATCATTATTTCCGAGTCGGTTTTCGATTTTTGGATATGCTTGAACAGATTGCCCAGTATCGGTATATCGCCAAGAAACGGAACTTTGCTCATCTGCTTAGCTTCATCCTTGCCGATTAAACCGCCGATAACCATCGTTTCTCCATCTCTTAAACGCACAATTGTATCAGCAGAACGTTTTTGAAAACGATATGCTTTCATATCCTCTACATACAATGGCGAACTGACTTCCGTATGTACTTTAACCGTTATTATGCCATCCTCATTTACGCGCGGCGTACATTTCAAAATTATACCGGCTTCACGGTATTCAATAGAAGTTGTCGTTGTCGCATTCGTTGTCGCCACTGTCGGCACAGGCACTTCGCTGCCGATATTTATTACGGCTTCATTACCCTGCACCGTCATGATATTCGGCCGTGCCAAAATATTCGCTTTTCCTTCACTGATTAAAGCACTGAGTTTTGCCTCATAATAAAGCTCATATGGATATCCTTCCGGCCCTTTACCGAAGCGGATTACCCCAGGCACTAAATCCGAACCGTTCCAACTACGCCGGACTTCATCAACCGGCAGATAATCCGTCGTCTGACTGTAGCTGCCGTCGCTGTTTTGCGTTGTATGCGTTATCGTATCATATGTTATGTCGTGTGACGGCGACTGCGGAAATTTCGACCATTCCCACGTAATCCCCAAATCCTTTGCTGCATCATTTTGCACTGCCGTCACTTTTGCCTCCAATGATACCTGCCGCGGCGGTACATCATTTTCCTTTATAAATTTTTTTATTTTATCATACTCTTCATTCGTTGCATAGAAAGTAATCGTATTTTCATTCTTATCAACTATTACTTTCGAAACCAAACCGTCTGTCTTTTTTTCACCTTTTTTATCGCCATTTGACAAAATGCCTTTTTCCAACAGTAAATTAACCATCTGCGCCGCTTTATCCAGTTCCAGATAATTTATCCTTATATTTTGCAGCGTTTTTTGACGATTATCACGGCTTATATAAATAATACCACTTCGCACATCACATATATAATTATTGCTCTGCGCAATTATCCGTATCATTTCCTGCGGTGACAAATCCGCAAGTTTTACGGATACATTGCCTTTCACCGTATCATCAAGTACCAAATTCAAATTGCCGCCGGAGGCAATCGCCGTCAGCACCTGTCTGATATCAGCACCTGCTACATCTATGGAATTTGCCTGAACTGTATTCATGCTCAATATGATACATACTGCCATTATATAAATAAATTTCACTTTTATCCCTGTTTCTTTACATTAAAAATTATTAAACGGACAATTTATAAACGTTCCTTTTACTGTCTGTAAAATTACATTGTTTTTAGTTATTGATGTCACTGTAACACCGTTTATTTCCGTACCTTCCTGCACGCGCACTTCCTGCCCGTTTACATTAATCAGTGCCGATTTCTGCTGATTTATATCGAAAACAGCTTCCACTTTATACATTTTCCGTTGTTTTATTGTATTTGCTTTTTCATCTTCATCTGTATGTCCTTTCTGCACAGTATTTTGCTTCAGCGGTATTTTTTCTTTGCTTGGAACAGTTTTATTTTCCGTAGAACTTTCAGCCGTTTTTCGTATCGGTTCACTTAACTGTTCGTCTTTTTGTTCATGCGCAAAACTGAACGGATTTTTCAATTCCGTAAAATCATTATTCACCGTATATATAACTTTTCCCGCCTTTGACGTATCCGCTGTAGTTATCTGTGCCTCGTCAAGAACTTTCACTTCATTTGCATCTTCTGTAAATAATATATAAATGACTATCAATGAAAACACCGACAGTATAAGATAAGCTGCTAACCGTTTCTGTTTAAATCCGGTATATTTCTTTTTTAGTTTTTCCATGTACTTAACTATAATAAAAACCTCCATAAACGGAAAAAAGAGGATACTTTTCGTATCCTCTTTCTCTATATACAGTCAAATATTACTGTTTACTAGCTTTAAGTTCCTGTAATTTAGGTCCCATAATACGTTTGTATGCTTCAACACCCGGCTGGTCAAAAGCATCTACATCGGCAAATTCGCCTTCATATGCAACGGACATAGCAAGCATGTACAGAAGCTGACCTAAATAGTAAGCATTCATCTTCGGCAGACTGAACAACGCATTGAAGCGTTTGTTGGAAGCAAGCGCATCAGCATTGGACTGACGTGCAACTTCAAGTGCATCACCCATTGTTACACCAGAGATATCAGCAAGTTTTTTCGCATCCGGGAATACGTTAGGAATTACTAAATCGTTATCCCAGTTTTCAATGCGAATGAACTGAACGACTTTATCAAGACGGCCTTCCTGATGCTGCTGCGTCTGAGAGTGCATGTCACGCGTACCGAGAGCTACAACAGGAGTACGTCCGTAGCAAACTTCATTGCCTTCTTTATCGAACTGTTTTCCTAAGGATTCAGCCAAAAGCTGGATATACCACATGGACAGAGATTCATAATAATCACCGTATGGCATCATAACTTCAATACTGCGTCCGTATTTTTCGGAAGCAATGTATTTAAGTGCCGCATTGAGCATTGCCGGATTTTCCCAGACATTTTCATTTTTGCAGGCTTCATCCATGTCTCTTGCACCATGCAGGAATTCATCAATATCGAAACCGATGCAGGCTGCCGTGGAAAGGCCAACGTCAGTAAATACTGTAAAGCGTCCGCCTACGCCGTCCGGTACGGAAAACTGCGGCCAGTCATGGTCCATAGCCATTTTTTTCAATAATGTAGGTTTTTCCGTGTTAGGGTCAGTTACAGCAACAACTTCAACTTCGATATCAGGATTTTTCTTCAAAGCATCATAGATAACCATGAAGTTGGACATAGTATCGAGAGTTCCGCCGGATTTGGAAATTACGATAAGCATTACTTTATAGCTACGTTTATAATGGGATTTTGTAATTTCCGCACTGGAATTGATATGGTCAATCAAATCTTTTGTACGGCGCGGGTCGATATTATTACCGCTGAAATAGAATTTCGGATAACCGTTTCTTTCTTCTGCGGATTTGCTGTTCCAGAATTCACCGCACTGAACATCGAATAAAACTTTATTACCGAGATAAGAACCACCGATACCTAAAGAAACAACAACATCAATGCGGTCTTTTACGGACTGACGTAAATCTTGCAGACGTTTCATGGATTCAGGAGAATTTAAAGGTCCTTCCTGAATGTATGGGCATTGGCTGAACCATACCTTTTCCGGCTGTCCGTCCTTGGATAAATGGCCTTTAATATAACCTGTTTCGCGCATTACATTCATTGCTTTATGCGCTTCTTTCAGTTTATCACTGAAAGCTTCAATATCAGCTTTCGTAACTTTGCCTTCACCAAATAAATTATCATAATCAAAAGTAAAGCCGGATTTTAATTTAAGGCTCATCTTTTCATTTCCTCCTTAATATTCGTCAATGAAACTGTCCAAAACCCAAAAATCGTTTCGGACAGTTTCACTATAATACAACTGATGTTGTGAACATATTATAATTGATTATAATTAACCGCGGATAACTGCCAAAAGTTCTTCCGTTTTTTCTTTAAGCAGTGCTTTATCGCCACGAGTTTCTACATTGAGACGGATAACCGGTTCCGTATTGGAAATACGCAGATTAAATCTCCAGTCGTCGTAATCAACGCTCAAACCGTCAACTTTAGTAACAGTGCCTGTTGCACCGTATTTTTCTTCAATTGCAGCCATAACGCCTTTCGGGTCGGCAACCGTGCTGTTAATTTCACCGCTGATTGGATAACGTTCCATACGTTCTTTAATCAATGCAGACATAGTGGTACCGGACTGAGACAGAAGTTCAGCAACTAACAGCCATGTAATCTGACCGCTGTCGCAGAAAGAGAAGTCTTTGAAATAATTGTGTGCAGACATTTCGCCGCCGTAAATTGCGTCTTCTTTGCGCATACGGTCTTTAATGAACGCATGACCGCTCTTGCACATAATCGGAGTGCCGCCGGCTTCTTCCACGATTTCAATCGTATTCCAGATAAGGCGCGGATCATAAATGATTTTAGCACCCGGATTTTTATTAAGGAATGCTTTTGCCAGGAAGCCTACAATATAGTAGCCTTCAATCATATCGCCGTTTTCATCGAAAATAAAGCAACGGTCAAAGTCTCCGTCAAAAGCTACGCCAAGGTCTGCTTTTTCTTCACGGACAACTTTTGCTGTAGCTTCACGATTTTCATGCAGAATAGGATTTGGCACGCCGTTCGGGAAATTGCCGTCCGGATTGTTATAAACTTTAATGAAATTAAACGGCAGCAATTTTTCCAGTTCATCAATAACAGGGCCAGCTGCACCGTTACCGGAGTTTACTACAATTTTTAGCGGTTTCAGTTCTTTCGTGTCAACATAAGTTAAAAGATGTTCTACATATTCTTTCATAATGTCAACTTCGATAACTTTAGCCGGAGTTTCAGCTGGAGTTCCAAGGTCGCCTGCCATAACTTTTTCTTCAATATCTTTAAGACCCGTATCGGAGCTTATCGGGCGAGCTTCTTTTCTAACCAGTTTTAAACCGTTGTATTCTTTCGGATTGTGGCTGGCTGTAATCATGATACCGCCGTCCAGTCCGAGATGCGCAGTTGCAAAATAAATCATTTCAGTACCGCACTGGCCGATATCAACCACTTCGCAGCCCATTTCAGTAAGTCCGAGTTCCAATGCTCTCTGAATAGCAGGACCGGAAAGTCTTATATCATGACCTACAGCTACTCTTTTGGCATTGAACAGCGTAGGAAATACGCGACCAATTCTATAAGCGAGTTCTTCATTAACTTCTTCTGGTACTTTACCACGAATGTCATAAGCTTTAAAAGCCGTCGATTTTAATTCCATATTCTCCACCTCTACAAAAAATAAAATAATATTTTATAAATAGTATACTTCGCTGTTGATATTTATTTTCCCTTTGTCTTCGACAGAAAAAATTATAAAAATTTTCTATATCATTGATACTATTACTTTCATGCTTTTAGAACATCATTAGCTGTAAACTTCTTTAACAGTGATTTACGCGTTATATAAAACGTAATCATAAGCGGCAGGCACGAACCGATCCAAGCCATCGGATTTGCCCAGCAGGCACCGATATAACCGAACATATCCACCAAAAACAAACCTGCTACAGCACGCATGACAAGTTCCATAACACCTGCAAATGTCGGTACAATACTTTGACCCAGCCCCTGCAGCGTAAAACGGTAAATGAACAACAACGACAGTATCAAATAACAGGAACCGTTTACTATCAGATATAAATGACCGTACTCAACTACCTGCTGCTGTCCTTCGCCTACAAAAATCCGTATCAGTTCCGGACCCATAATTATATTGAAAATCCCGATGAATATGCTGAAACTGCCGGACATCAAAATACATTTATTTACGCCGCTTTTTATTCTGTCAATGCGGCCGGCACCGTAATTTTGCGCCGTATAAGCAGCCATCGCCATACCAAACGACATCAGAGGCATTACCGCAATCATATCTATTTTCTGCGCCGCAGCATATGCTGCTACCGCTACTTCACCCAGATTATTAAGCGGCACCTGCAGAATAATCGCACCGATGGCAATTATGGACGATTGAAAACCCATCGGCAGACCAACACGCAGATGCTGCCATGCAAGAGAGCGGGAAATTTTCAAGTCGGACCATTTAAAATGCAGTTCCGGTATTTTTTTCTTAATATAATATACACAGCAGCAGCCATTGATAAACTGAGCCAATACCGTAGCAAAACCGGCTCCTTTTATTCCCCAGTCAAACCCGCCGATAAACAATACTTCCAGAATAATATTCAAAACACAGCCCATCATTAAAAAATACAGCGGCGTTTTACTGTTACCCAGCGCACGGATTAAATTGGTAGATGTATTGTTTATCATTGTAGCAAATATGCCCAGAAATATTATACTCAAAAAAGTGGTAGCCATCTCCAGAACTTCCGGCGGCGTCTGCAACAATTCAAGCATAGGCCGGGCTATCGCTACGCCGATTACCGTCGTAATCAAAGCTATAACAATACTGAGCGTCGTACATGCGGCGGCACTGTGCTTCATACCTTCCATATCTTTTGCACCGAAACGTTGTCCCGTACAAATCGTAAGTCCCGTTGTAAAACCAAATACAAATCCCAACATAAGAAACATTAGACAACCGCTGCACCCGACAGCTGCCAAAGCACTTACGCCCAGAAAACGGCCGACAAGCAGCGTATCACTGAGCAGATACAGCTGCTGAAAGACATTTCCCAGGATTAAGGGCAAGGTGAACATTAAAATTAATTTAGCAGGACTTCCCGTTGTTAAATCTTTTACCATAATATCACCTCATTACGTAAATCTTCCTTCTAAATCAATTCTACCATTTCTACGTTTATTTTTCTTTTGAAAAGCAAAAGAAAAATAAATTAAAGAAAGTGCCATTCAGCGAAATACATGTTAAATATAACTGTTTCTTAATTTATTCTTATATTACCCAAAAAGAAATCTTTTAGTCCGCAGTCCATAAGAGATTTTCACTTTAAAAAGAAAAATGAACAATAACTATTCAATATATTTCGTTACGAAAGTGCGCAGATTTTCCTGAAAATAAATTGCTGTAAATTCAAGTGCCTGTGAAGACGGTGCTAATTTATTATAATGAAATACCTGATTTTTATTTACCATGTAATCACACGGATACGGTATAACCTCTACACCCAGTTTTCTAAAATTCTCCACTGCTCTTTCCATATGAAAGGCCGATGTTACGACAAGCGGTTCATGGTAACCGCGCGATTTCAATAAATTAAAGGTGTATTCTGCATTTTGTGTCGTATTCAAACTTTTATTTTCCAATAAAATCATATCTTCCGATACACCCAGTTCCTTTAATATTCGCCTTGCAATATCTGCTTCCTTCCCGCTGTCTTCATGTATCTGCCCACCGGAAACAAGTATCGGTATGCCCAGTTTTTTCTGCAGACGGACGGCCGTAAGCAATCTGTTCGCCGGAATGCTGCAAAGTGTTCCCGTTCCGACAACATCTTTAGTGTCGCTTGTCGCCCCGCCCCCTAAAACTACGATTATATCCGCATTCGGCAGATTTTCCGGCGGTTCGTACTTATCCTCCAAAGAACCTATCAACATTCCGCCCACATATGAAGTTGAAGCTGCATAAAATAGCAGAGTAACGAATGTTATCGCTACCGCCATACGCGTTTGACGTCTTTTTCTGCAACAATAAGCCAAAAACAGAAACATTAAAAAGAATATTCCCGGCGGCAATATCCAGCTTGCTCCGAATTTTAAAATTTCAATCATAAAAATCCTTTCTTTTTCATAAATTATTAGCTGCTAATCTAAAAATTTATGTTAAAATATTGTTAGTATATAATTATAGCACAGGAGGCTTTAACATGATTTTATCTGAACATGAAATCGTCCGCAAAGAAAAAGCAAACGGAGGCAAAGGTCATATCATCATTGAACACCTTTTAAATCAAGACCAGCTGCAAAATCAGTGCGGCATGTTCGCTCACGTTACGCTCGAACCAAACTGCTCTTTAGGCTATCACGAACATCACGGCAACGGTGAAGCTTATTATATCACAAAAGGCAGCGGTCTTTACAGTGATAACGGCAATATGGTCGAAGTTAAAGCAGGTGATGTTGTTTTCTGTCCGGACGGCGAAGGGCATGGCATCGAAAATACTTCCGCTACGGAAAATCTCGAATTCACTGCTTTAATCGTTAATACTCCTAAATAACAAAAGAAGCAGCAGCTAATCTATCAGATATCTATTAGCTGCTGCTTTTATTTTAGCATATTTATTTTTTCTGAACACCGATTTGATAATATTTTAAATTATAGTTGTGCACGGTCTTTGCCTTATAAATATTTCTGCCGTCAAAAATAATATCGCCCTTCATACGCTCACCGATTTCCATGAAATCAGGACTTTGGAATTCCTTCCATTCCGTTACGATAATCAAAGCATCCACGTCATTGAGCGCATCGTATTTATTTTTTATATACGTAATATTTTCAACATCTTTTAAATAGAAAGATTTCGCTGTCTCCATAGCCTGCGGGTCATACGCTCTTATCTGCGCGCCGCGCTTTGTCAGTTCCTCAATCAAACGTATTGCCGGTGCTTCACGCATATCATCCGTTCCCGGTTTAAAAGCCAGTCCCCATACAGCAAAACATTTTCCGTGTAAATCCTCACCGAAAACAGCTGTTATTTTATGCACAAGCACCATTTTCTGCCGTGCATTCACGTTTTCCACCGAAAACAGCAGCTCCGGTTCGTAATTATATTGTCGGCTCGTCTTTATAAGTGCTTTAACATCTTTCGGAAAACAGCTTCCTCCATAACCGCACCCCGGATTTAAGAAACTGTAGCCTATACGCGAATCACTTGCTATGCCGCGTCTTACTTTATTTATATCAGCACCTACTTTTTCACTGATATTGGCAATTTCATTGATAAAAGAGATTTTCGTAGCCAGCATGGCATTCGCTGCATATTTCGTAAGCTCAGCACTTTTTATATCCATTGTTACAAAAAATTCACTGGAACGTATAAACGGTTCGTACAATTCCTGCATAACCTCAATGGATTTCTGATTTTCTGAACCGATAACCACTCTATCCGGATGCATGAAATCCTGACAGGCATTGCCTTCTTTCAAAAATTCCGGATTGGAAATAACATCAAAATGCAGACTGCTGCCGCGTTTTGTAAGCTCTTCCTGTACAGCTTCGCGCACCATGTCGCCCGTCCCTACAGGAACAGTTGATTTATCCACAATATACATATCATGTACCATGTACTTGCCGATTTGACGCGCCGCATTCATTACATACTGCAAATCGGCACTGCCGTCTTCTCCCATCGGCGTACCGACGGCAATAAAACAAATATCACTTTTTTGCAAAGCTTCTTTTATATCTGTAGTAAAACTAAGATTGCCCCGTTCCTGAGCCGATTTCACCATTTTATCCAAACCCGGCTCAAATATAGGAATAATACCTTTATTCAGCTTATCGATTTTTTCCTTTACTACATCTACACAAATAACATTATTGCCTGTAGCCGCAAAACAAGTACCGGTAACAAGACCGACATATCCTGTCCCAATCATTGCAACTCTCATTAATTACACCTCTATAATCATTTCTTATTATTAACTCAATATACTTATATAGTTTGCCGTATTTTGCTTCAAATAGCAAGAAATTTATTTACAAACTGCATATCATAAGCCTATAATACATACATAATTGTAAACTAAAAAAGGAATGTGATACTTCATGAAAAATTTTTCTTATACTACTTCAGGAACTTGTTCTCAGCAGATAAATTTCAACCTTGATGACCAAAACCGCATCCACAATCTGGAATTTATCGGCGGCTGCAACGGCAATCTGCAGGGTATCAGCCATCTCGTCGAAAACGAAGAAGCACAAACTGTAATCCAAAAATGCAGCGGCATCCGCTGCGGCATGAAAACAACATCCTGTCCTGACCAGCTGGCAAAAGCTCTGTCACTGGCATTACAAAAATAAGGTGATACTATGCTTTTTGATACACATCTTCATACAAAATTCTCCGCCGACTCCGATATGCTTCTAAAAGACGCTATATCCGCCGCTCAAAAACTGAATATCGGTCTTGTCGTAACGGAACATCTTGATTTTGATTATCCCGGCGACGATATTTTTGAATTTGACCCACAAAAATACATGGCGCAGTACTCTCCTTTCCGCAACGATAAATTATACCTTGGTATCGAAGTGGGCATGCAGGAACATACGCTTGAAGCAAGCCGTCAATTCATCGAAAAAGCACCGTTTGACCAGATTATCTGCTCTGTCCATCTATTAGACGACAATGATTTATATTATAAATCCTGTTATACAGAAGATAAACAGACCGTCTATCTGAATTACCTTTCCTCTATGGCAAAGCTCATCGCCAAGCACGATTTTGCCAATATATTGGGACATATAGACTACATCTGCCGCTACGCACCGTATACGCCGTCCGATATTACCCTGGAGGAATTCGGACAGGCCGTTGACATCGTCTGGAAAACGGTCATTGATAAAGGTATTATTCCCGAATTGAATACAAGAAGATTTAACAATACTAATAATATACAGCCATTATTAAAATTATATGAACGATATGCTGCACTCGGCGGAAAATACGTCTCACTCGGTTCTGATGCCCATAAAAGTGAAAATATCGGTTTTAAACTGCAGGAGGCCGCTGATTTTATCGCGCAGTTCAATCTAAAACCTGTTTATTTTGTTAATCGCCAGATGCAACTATGTAAAATATGATATCTATTCATATCCATATGTGATAAAATAACATCATCACAATAAATAATTCAAGTTAAAATAAATAATGAAAAGAGGGTTAGTATGTCTTTAAAAAAAGTTATTTCCACCGGTTTGTGCGTTTCTCTACTGTTTAGTTCAACACCGCTTGCCTTTGCTGAAACGTTAAACAGTACCAACACCACGCAACCAGCTGTAACGTATACCATACCGGATGCTTCCACGCTGCAGTCTAAATTGCAGCTTGTTGAACAGTCCGTATATGGACAGGGACAGACTGGCGCACTGCTTTCACGCATCAGCCGACTGGAAAATGATTTCTACGGCAAAACCTCCGGCAGCAATACAGCAATCAGCGACCGTATCAACACACTGTACTCTACGATGTTTGACAACAGTATTCGTCCGTCTGCCATAACGCAAATGAACGGTATTGAATGGTTTTTAAGCGGTCACGTTTCCATAAAATCCATAACGGACAGAATAACGGCACTTGAAACTACTCTTTACGGCAAAGCTGCTTCCGGCACACTGCAAAAACGCATGAACGATTTGGCACTGCTCGCCTACGGCAATTCCGACGCCAAAACACCTCTTGTCTCCACTTCCATTCCAGCTGACACCTTAATCAAGATAAAGCTTGTTACGCCGCTTAACAGTGAAACGACAAAAGCCGGCGATATCGTAAAATTTCAGGCAGCAGAAGATATTGTTTACAATGGTAAATTAATTGTCGCTGCCGGTTCTCCCGGTGAAGGCGTCGTAACAAAAGTAAAGGGAGCACAGAATTTCGGCAGAAATGGTGAAATAGATGTCGATTTTCAGCAGATTCAATCCTTCGACGGCACAACTTTAAAAACTTTCCTCGGCGATAAAGCCAAAATGGAAATCAAAAATCTTGCTTATGCAGCCGGTGCCAGCGTAGCCGGTATCGCTCTTCTCGGTCCAATCGGCATTGTCGGCGGTATTTTCGTCCAGGGCAAAGACGTTGATTTGCCTGCCGGAACGGAAGCATATATTCAGACAAAAG
>OGYT01000519.1_pt1 | contig 29275 bp, 20 predicted proteins | sample 1576631 | NCBI WGS metagenome assembly OGYT01 (sample SAMEA3541588, study PRJEB24748) | human gut metagenome | biome: human gut; feature: human-associated habitat; material: faeces | place: China | collected 2012
GCAGATGCCCAGACTACAGAGATGGTCAACGACCATGAGATCATGCAGCGGGCATATGCACATGCGAATGAGGTAGTTGAGCAGGCAAATATCCAGGCTCAGGCAATCGTAGATGCAGCTGTTAATGATGCAAACAACATCCGTCAGGGTGCGATCCAGTATACGGATGATATGCTGCGCAGCCTTCAGAACATCATGGATCATACCATGGAAACTGCAAAGGGACGTTTTGATTCCTTTATGAGTTCCATGCAGTCCAGCTATGATATTGTGACAAACAACCGCAAGGAATTGTCTCCAGGTCTGGTAAAGCAGGAACCGGAAGCACAGGCAGCACCTCAGGAAGAGAAAAAGGAAGAAGCATAAAGCTTCCATAAAATAAGCAAGAATATGCAGGAAAGTAGACTGTGAAGGGCTTTCCAGAAGATATAATGCCGGATGGAAAGTCCGGCATTTTTTCTACCACTGTTCCTCATAAGGACACTTCTGGTCTGGAAAATACCGCTGATACCACCAAAAGAAACACTTGCAGTGACTAAGAGAAGACCGGAAAGACCAGATGCATGTTCACAGATATTCCTGATGCCGGTCGTGATCTCTAAAAATCCCATAAGAGCCGGTTTAAAAAGGTCCGGACCAGGCAAAGGCAGCTTAAAAAGATATAACGACAGGATGGAAAACAGCATAATATAAAGTCCGATCTTTTCCATAGTTTCAAGGCAGCTCATAAGGTGGTCATCCAGTGAAAATGTTTTTGGCATTACTGTCAGGTTACTGACTGCGTTGCTGTTGTTTGTTGAAATACAGATATTGTTTGTATTTTCTGCATTTTTCTGATAATAATGCCGGGCAAGGAAGAAAATGGGAAAAACAGGCAGATAAAGGGAGAGCAGAAAAATGGGCAGTGGAAAAGGTGCTGAAGCCGGGAACATTTTCTGGCTTTCCAGTGTTGTGTAGCCGGTAAGGAACATGGGACTTGGATGATTGCAGATTGCAAGGAGGCAGTTTGCTTCCGTTGCCGTGATCTGGCCGTTTTCTAAAAGATCCCGGTCCATTTTTGCACCCATAGGATAACCGCATAATAACCCTGTGATAAAAGCGAAGCCTGCTGGTTCAGAAAAGTGGAAAAAAAATGACAATAAAGGCGAAAATGGACGCATTACAAGATGTACGGCGCCTAAAGAAACAATCATACTGGTTCCGATCATAAAGGGCAATAAGGTGGGTAAAACTGTATAAGCCCAGAGTAAAAGCCCGTTTCTGGCGCCTTCTAAAGAAGTGGCAGGAGAGAGCAGGAGCAGGATAAGGAAAAGTAAAGCCAGAAGGCTTAACAGGATCCGTTTCATATGTCCTCTTGAAAAAACAGGGTTTGTTTTAATATATGGCGTGGTCTTTTTGAAAATGACGGTGAACGTGTAAGGTACGTGGCAATTGATATGAGATTTTTATATAGAAGGAGCATGATATGACAGATGTAAAACAGCTGCCGGAAGCGTTTTTAAAGGAAATGGAGCAGCTTTTGGGAGATGAATATGAAGCATATATAAAAAGCTATGAAGAAGCGTGGAAACCGGGGCTGCGGGTAAACACTTTAAAGATTACGCCAGAGGAATTTAAAAATATGTCCCACCTGAATCTGATACCTGTAGATTGGACAGAAAAAGGCTTTTATTATGAGGATACAGAACGTCCTTCCAGACATCCATTTTATTATGCAGGCCTTTACTATCTTCAGGAACCAAGTGCAATGGCACCGGCGGCTGTCCTTCCTGTAGTATCGGGAGATAAGGTCCTTGATGTATGTGCGGCACCGGGAGGAAAAAGTACGGAGCTGGCAGCAAAATTACAGGGAAAAGGAATGCTGGTCTCCAATGATATCAGTTATTCCAGAGCAAGGGCCCTTCTTAAAAATCTGGAGCTGGCGGGAGCGGAAAATATCTGTGTATTAAGTGAAGAGCCGGCAAAGCTGGCAGCTGTATGGCCAGAGTTTTTTGATAAGATATTAATAGATGCCCCTTGCTCCGGGGAAGGAATGTTTAGAAGAGAAGAGGACATGGTAAAAGACTGGGTCAACAGGGGGCCGGATTACTACAGCCCCATCCAGCGGGAGATTTTAGAGCAGGCGGTGGCCATGTTAAAGCCAGGAGGAATGATGCTTTATTCTACATGTACCTTCTCAAAGAAGGAGGATGAGGAAAATGTGTCATTTATTTTAGAAAATCATCCGGACATGGAACTGGTTCCTATTGATAAAGAAAGGTTTAAGGGGCTTTCTGACGGCTTTGGCTATAAAGAGACAGGCCGCCTGTTCCCACACCGGATCCAGGGAGAAGGACATTTCCTGGCATTGTTCCATAAAAAGGGTGAGTATGAAAATAGTTCCGGCGAGGAAACCAGCCCAAAAACTGACAGAAAGCTTTCTCACGGAGCAGATGATAAAGAGGCAAAAAAGCGGGCAAAAGAGGCCAAAAAACAGGAAGATCTGATGAAGTTTCTGAAAAACTGTAAAAAGGACTGGGACTTAGACCGCATTTATATCCGTGATGACCAGGTTTATTATCTGCCGGAAGGCTTAAGAACAGGACTTCCCCTGCGGTTTTTGCGTACGGGACTGCATTTAGGAGAGCTAAAGAAAGGCCGTTTTGAACCGGATCAGGCATTTGCAATGGCATTAAAAAAAGAGGAGTATCCGGTGCGCCTTGACCTGAAGGAAGAAGATGACCGGGTGATCCGATATTTAAAAGGAGAGACCATAAGCCTTGTAAATGAGGAAGGACCAGTTAAAGGCTGGTGTCTGGTTACAGTAGAAGGTTTTCCTTTAGGCTGGGCAAAAGGCAGTGGAATGACACTTAAGAATAAATATTATGCAGGATGGCGCTGGCAGTAAAATGCAGAATGGCGAGAGTGTAAAGCACGCAGCAATTCAGTATCAGAGGGGACAAAATACCTTTTTGTCCCAACATCATAGAATGGAAGAATGGTAAAATAAATGGCAGATAAAAAGAAAAAAGCTTCTAATTCCAGTATGCGCCTGGATAAGTTCCTGGTGGAAATGGGAAAGGGGACCCGAAGCCAGATCAAAGAGATGGCAAAAAAAGGGCGGATCCAGGTAAATGGAGCTGTATTAAAGGCAACGGATGAAAAAATAGACCCGGAAAAAGATGTAGTCGTACTGGATGGGCAGAGGGTTTCTTATGCCCAGACGGAATATTTTATGTTAAATAAACCGGCAGGTACTGTATCTGCCACAGAAGATGGAAAGTATCCTACAGTAGTAAGCCTGATTGGATCCGCTTTGCGAAAGGATCTGTTCCCGGTGGGACGGCTGGATTTGGATACAGAGGGACTTCTGCTTATTACCAATGACGGGGCAATGGCTCATGAGCTGTTGTCTCCAAAGAAACATGTGGATAAGATCTATCTGGCTTACATAGAGGGAACGCTTCCAAAGGATGCAAAAAAGCAGATGCAGGAAGGCCTTGTAATAGAAGAAGGTGTAAAGACACTTCCTGCAGAACTGGTGATATTAGACCCGCCGGAAGGCATGAAAGAGGGACTTACAGCAGTCTCTTTGCGGATCCATGAGGGAAAATTCCATCAGGTAAAACGTATGTTTGAAGTTTTAGGATGTAAAGTGGTATACTTAAAACGTGTGACTATGGGACCGCTGGTGCTGGATCCTTCCTTAAAGCCGGGAGAGTACCGGACTTTAAGAGAAGAAGAACTGAAAGAGTTGGAACGAAAGATAAATGAAAAAGACAGAACGCATATTTTGGACGGTGTTTCTGCTGTGCTTTTTGATCTTGATGGTACTCTGGTAGACTCTATGTGGATGTGGGAAGCGATCGATATTGAATATTTAGGCCGTTTTGGTTATGATTGCCCTGCAGATCTGCAAAAGGCTATTGAAGGAATGAGTTTTTCTGAGACAGCTGAGTATTTTAAAGAACGTTTCAAATTGCCGGATTCTATTGAGGAGATCAAAGAGGCGTGGATCGGGATGTCTCTGGGAAAGTACCAGAAGGAAGTGCCTGTAAAGCCTGGGGTAAGGGAATTTCTGGAAGAAATTGCCATAAGAGGTATTAAGGCGGGCATTGCCACCAGCAACGGAAGAGAAATGGTAGATGCTGTATTAAAGTCTTTAGGTCTGGAACAATATTTCCAGGTGGTAGCAACTGCCTGTGAGGTGGCAGCGGGAAAGCCTGCTCCGGACATTTATCTGGAAGTAGCAAGACGTCTGGGAGCGAAGCCTGAAAACTGCCTGGTGTTTGAAGATGTGCCTGCAGGCATCATGGCAGGAAAAAATGCAGGAATGAAGGTCATTGCAGTGGAAGATGATTTTTCAGAAACAATGAAAGAGGAAAAGGAGCAGCTGGCTGACCGGCTGATCCATGATTTTTACGAGGTTTTATAAATGATACATGATTATTTGCCTATCAATAAAGAGGATATGAAAAAAAGAGGCTGGGAACAGTGCGATTTTGTTTATGTTTCCGGAGATGCCTATGTAGATCATCCTTCTTTTGGAACAGCCATTATTTCAAGGCTGCTGGAAGCACATGGCTATAAGGTTGGCATCATTGCCCAGCCGGACTGGAAAGATAATAAAAGTATCCAGATCTTAGGGCGGCCAAGACTGGGATTTTTAGTGTCTGCGGGAAATATGGATTCCATGGTGAACCATTATTCTGTATCCAAAAAGCGCAGAAAAGAGGACTCCTATACTCCGGGGGGAGTTATGGGAAAGAGACCGGATTATGCAGTGGTAGTTTACTGCAATCTGATCCGGTCTGTCTATAAGGATGTTCCTATTATCGCAGGCGGCATTGAAGCCAGCCTTCGCCGCCTGGCTCATTATGATTACTGGTCTAATAAAATGAAGCGGTCTATTTTGCTGGATGCCCAGGCAGACATTATTTCCTATGGAATGGGAGAACATTCTATTGTGGAACTGGCAGATGCTTTAGACAGCGGATTGGATATTAAAGATATTACCTTTATTGACGGTACTGTCTATAAGACAAAGAACCTGGAATCAGTTTATGATTATAAGCTGCTGCCGGACTATACAGAGCTTCTGGAGGACAAGAAAAGGTATGCGGAAAGCTTTTTTGTGCAGTACAGCAATACGGACCCATTTTCCGGAAAACGTCTGGTAGAGCCATATGAAGGCAAGTTCTATGTAGTACAGAATCCGCCTGCAAAGCCGTTAACACAGGAAGAAATGGATGATGTGTATGATCTGCCTTATATGCGAAGCTATCATCCCTCTTATGAGGCTGCCGGGGGTGTTCCTGCGATCCGTGAGATAAAATTCAGCCTTATCAGCAACAGGGGCTGCTTTGGTGGCTGCAGCTTCTGCGCGCTGACCTTCCATCAGGGAAGGATCATCCAGGCGCGAAGCCATGAGTCTCTGATAGACGAGGCAAAGCTTCTTACCCAGGAGCCTGACTTTAAGGGATATATCCATGATGTTGGGGGGCCTACTGCTAATTTCCGTTTCCCGGCCTGTGAAAAGCAGCTGACAAAGGGGGCGTGCCCCAATAAGCAGTGCCTGTTCCCGGAACCATGTAAGAACTTGCGGGCGGACCACAGCGATTATATTTCCTTACTTAGAAAGCTGCGGGCGATCCCAAAGGTAAAGAAGGTATTTATCCGCTCCGGTATCCGTTTTGACTATTTGTTAAAGGATCCGGGAAAGAAGTTTTTGCGGGAACTGTGTGAGTACCATGTAAGCGGCCAGCTGAAAGTTGCGCCAGAGCATGTGGCAGATAAAGTGCTTATGCGCATGGGTAAGCCGAAAAACAGTGTTTACAGAGAGTTTGTAAAAGAATATAAGCAGATGAATGAGAAGCTGGGAAAAGATCAGTATCTGGTGCCTTATCTTATGTCCTCCCATCCAGGTTCCTCTATGAAAGAGGCAGTGGAGCTGGCGGAGTATTTAAGGGATCTGGGCTATATGCCGGAGCAGGTGCAGGACTTTTATCCAACACCGTCTACCATCTCTACCTGCATGTATTATACAGGTTATGACTGCCGGACCATGGAAAAGGTGTATGTGCCTATTAATCCTCATGAAAAGGCTATGCAGAGAGCACTGATCCAGTACAGAAATCCGAAGAATTATGATCTGGTGGCAGAGGCTCTTAAGATCGCAGGCAGGACGGATCTCATCGGTTTTGAAAAGAAGTGCCTCATCAGGCCAAGAAATTTTGATAAGAGTGTCCGTGATGAGAAAGAATTCCATGGACATGGGGCAGGTTCTGGCAGCAGAAGCACCGGATCCAGAAATGAAAAGGGCAGAAATGCAAATGGAAAAAGTGCAGGGGGAAGAAATGCAGGTCCAGGCAGCAGAAACATGGAAAAAAGCCCAGGCAGCAAAATGAACACAGCAGGATCTGCAGGAAAGAAAAAAGGCATCCGGAACGTTCATAAAAAGAAAGGAAACTGACAATGAAAATAGCCGTTATAACAGGAGCTTCCTCTGGAATGGGTCAGGAAAGTGCCATTGGTTTGTGGGAACAGTTTTCAGGGTTGGATGAGATCTGGGCAGTAGGAAGAAGAAAAGACCGTCTTGAAAAGCTGGAAGAAAAAGTGAATATCCCGGTACGTAAGTTTGCACTGGATCTGAGTCAGGAAAAAGACAGGGAACTCTTAAAAGAGGAACTGGTCCGTTTAAAGCCACAGGTAAAATTTCTTGTAAATGCTGCTGGTTTTGGAAAGATTGGCAATGTATGTGATCTTCCTGAAAAAGACCAGACAGGAATGGTACAGGTAAATTGTACGGCCCTGACTGCTGTTACCACCATGGTCCTTCCTTTTATGCCGCAAAACAGCCGTATCCTGCAGTTTGCCTCCAGCGCAGCCTTTTTGCCTCAGCCTGGCTTTGCAGTATATGCAGCATCAAAGGCCTATGTGTTAAGCTACAGCCGGGCGTTAAACAGGGAATTAAAAAGCAGAAAGATATTTGTGACGGCTGTCTGTCCGGGACCGGTGCGCACGGAATTTTTCGATATTGCACAGACAACAGGTGAAATTCCACTGTATAAGAAACTGGTCATGGCTGATCCGGGAAAGGTTGTGGCAAAAGCAATACGGGACAGTATTGCAGGGAGAGAGGTTTCCGTGTATGGGATATGGATGAAGGTATTCTGGGTTCTTGCGAAAGTCTTTCCTCACAGCCTGATCCTGGATATTATGGAAAAGATCGAGTATGCACCGGGAAAGGAACGTTGGTAAAATGCAGAAACTGAAAGTAACTTCCAATGAAGCAGGACAAAGACTTGACAAGCTGTTGGCAAAATATTTAAGCCAGGCGGGAAAAGGCTTTCTCTATAAAATGATGCGCAAGAAAAATATTACCTTAAATGGAAAGAAATGTGATGGTTCGGAGCGTGTACAAGAGGGAGATGAAATAAGCCTGTTTATGGCAGATGAGACCATAGAGAAGTTTTCAACGCCTCTGCCGCAGTTAGAAGCATTAGGAAAAGAACATGCCGGGAACCTGGAAAAATCTGGAAAAGCCGGAAAAAACGGGGAAAATGGCAGCAGGAAGAAAAAGCAGGAGTTATCCATTATATATGAAGATAAGAATGTCATTATCGTGAACAAACCTTCCGGCATGCTTTCCCAGAAAGCCAAAGAAGGGGATGTTTCCTTAAATGAGCATATTTTAAATTATCTTATTGATTCCGGTCATCTGCCGGTAAGCCAGCTGCGTACTTTTAAGCCTTCTATCTGCAACCGTCTGGACCGCAATACCAGCGGTCTGGTAGTAGCAGGAACTTCCCTGCAGGGGCTTCAGATCATGAATGCAGTTTTAAAGGACCGGAGTATCCATAAATATTATCAGTGCATTGTGAAGGGAAAGATCCATAAGCCTCAGATGATCGCCGGTTTTTTAAAGAAGGATGAAGCGAAAAATACAGTGCAGATTTATCCGCTGGAAGTGGAAGGAAGCGTTCCTATTATGACAGAATATGTGCCTGTAAAGAGCAGCGATACAGCAACACTTTTAAAGGTCACACTGATCACTGGACGCAGCCATCAGATCCGTGCACATCTGGCTTCTATCGGACATCCTATTTTAGGGGATTTTAAGTATGGAGATCCAAAGGTGAACGAGCAGATCCAGAAGAAATACAAGGTACGTTCCCAATTGCTCCATTCCTGGAAACTGGTGATGCCGGGAAAAATGGCGCAGCCTTTAGATTATCTGGCAGGAAAAGAGTTTATTGCCCCTTTGCCGGCGGCCTTTAAGAAGGTGTTGCAGGGAGAAGGCCTGGATGCGGATTCTTGACAGAAAAGTAGCTTTGGGGTATGCTTATACAATAAGTAGTAGAATTGCGGGAGTGCAAAGCACGTAGCAATTCGGTATCAGAGGGGTCAAAATACCTTTTGATCCCAACATCATAAGTATGGATAGAATTAAATAACTATATAACGAGAGGATAAGATACAATGGGAAAAATCATATTAACCGGCGACCGCCCAACAGGACGCCTTCATGTAGGACATTATGTAGGCTCTTTAAAGAGAAGAGTAGAACTTCAAAATTCCGGTGAGTTTGATGAAATTTATATTATGATCGCAGATGCGCAGGCTCTTACAGATAACGCAGATAACCCTGAAAAAGTACGTCAGAATATCATCGAGGTAGCTTTAGATTATCTGGCATGTGGTCTGGATCCTGCAAAATCTACTTTATTTATCCAGTCCCAGGTACCGGAACTTTGCGAAATGACCTTCTATTATATGGATCTGGTAACTGTATCCAGATTACAGCGTAATCCTACTGTAAAATCTGAGATCCAGATGCGTAATTTTGAAACCAGTATTCCAGTTGGTTTCTTTACCTATCCTATCAGCCAGGCAGCTGATATCACAGCTTTTAAGGCGACCACAGTTCCGGTTGGCGAGGATCAGGCTCCAATGATCGAGCAGACCCGTGAGATCGTTCACAAGTTCAATACTGTATATGGCGGCAATCTGGTAGAGCCGGATATCCTGCTTCCGGATAATAAGGCATGCCTGCGTCTGCCAGGTATCGACGGAAAGGCAAAGATGAGTAAATCCTTAGGAAACTGCATCTATCTGTCTGATTCTGAAGAAGAGGTCAAGAAGAAGATCATGTCCATGTTTACTGATCCGAACCATCTGCGTGTTCAGGATCCGGGACAGGTTGAAGGAAATCCTGTATTTATTTATCTGGATGCATTCTGCCGTGATGAGCATTTTGAAAAATATCTGCCAGATTACAAGAATTTAGATGAATTAAAGGCTCATTATACAAGAGGCGGACTTGGCGATGTTAAGGTGAAGAAGTTCTTAAACAACGTGATCCAGGATGAACTGCGCCCTATCAGGGAGCGCAGAAAAGAGATCGCAAAGGATATCCCGGCTGTATACAAGATCCTGGAAGAAGGAAGCATCAAGGCAGAAAAGAAAGCAGCACAGACTCTTGCAGAAATGAAGCGTGCTATGAAGATCAACTATTTTGAAGATAAAGAGCTGATCGCAGAGCAGGCAGCAAGATTTTCAAGTGAGGCAGATGCGTAAAAAGCAACTGTAAAAAAATCGTCCGGACAGATCAGATCCGGGCGATTTTTTGTTTTACATCATTTACATAACAACTAATTCATATTTTCTGGAACCAAGTCCGATCTTTTCTGCATGGTCTAAGCAGCTTCTCCACTCAGATTCTGGTGTGGAATTGCAGAAATGGTCGTGGTGGTCTACGAAGCCTTTCTTTGCCATGTTCTTTGCCAGCTGGCTTCCAGGCATTGGGGCAGCTTTAAGACAGGCATCTACGCAGGCCTGGTCCAGTGCCAGTGGATCAAAGGAAGCGAACATTCCAATATTTGGAAGGATTGGCACGTCGTTTTCACCGTGGCAGTCACAGTTAGGAGATACATCTACTATCAGGGAAATATGGAAGTTTGGACGTCCATCTACCACGGCCTTGGTATATTCAGCCATACGGCAGTTTAACAGCTCGTTTGCAGTGTCATTGTCAAAGGCAATGGCATCGAAGTTGCAGGCACCCAGGCAGCGGCCGCAGCCTACGCAGTGTTCCTGATCCACATGCATTTTTCTGGCAGCTTCATCAAAGACCAGACCACTGTTGGCACATTCTTTCTGACATTTGCGGCAGCCTTTACATAAATCCTGTTCAATGTGTGGTTTGCCGCTGCTGTGCTGGTCTTTTTTTCCTGCCCTGGATCCACAGCCCATACCGATATTTTTTATGGTTCCGCCGAAGCCGGTCATTTCATGGCCTTTAAAATGGGTCAGGCTGATAAATACATCGGCATCCATAATAGCACGGCCGATCTTGGCTTCTTTTACATATTCCCCACCTTTTACCGGCACATCTACATCATCTGTACCTTTCAGGCCATCGCCAATAAGGATGGGACATCCTACAGTCAGCGGTGTAAATCCATTTTCCCATGCACATTCCAGATGCTCTAAAGCGTTTTTGCGGCTTCCCGGATACATGGTGTTGCAGTCAGTAAGAAATGGCTTTCCACCCAGTTCTTTTACTACATCTGCAACTGCTTTTGCGTAGTTAGGACGAAGATAACTGATGTTTCCCAGTTCTCCAAAATGCATCTTAATGGCAACAAATTTGCCGTCCATATCCAGTTTTTCAATACCAGCTTTTTTGATCAGCTTTTTTAATTTGGTTGGAAGTCCGTCACCAAAGGCAATTGTGTGAAAATCAGTGAAATAAACTTTTGATGGTTCCATATAATACCTCGCTTTTGTGTGAAATTTTTCTATAGTATAATGCAAAAAATGAAGAATGGCAAATACAGAATTAATTTGGTATACTGATGATACCAGGGTCAAAAGGTCATAAATCCGATGCAAGCTTGCTTGCAGGAGGATTTCTGAACTTGGGACCCGCCAAAAACATGAGTAAGAAGCCAAAAACAAAGGGGATGCGGCGGCAGACATTTGTTTTACGGAAAGGACAGCATAAAAATGGGAACATGGAAAACAAGAGGCCTTCGTGGATCTACCTTAGAAGATCTGATCAATCATACAAATGAAAGCTACAGGGAAAAAAAGCTGGCTTTGATCCAGAAAATCCCTACCCCTATTACCCCCATTGAAATAGATAAGAGCAGCCGTCATATTACACTGGCTTATTTTGAACAGAAAAGTACAGTAGACTATATTGGGGCAGTGCAGGGAATCCCGGTGTGTTTTGATGCAAAGGAATGTGCGGTAAAAACATTTCCTCTGCAAAATATCCATCCACACCAGATTAAGTTCATGGAAGAATTTGAACAGCAGGGGGGTATATCTTTTATTATTGTACATTATACAGCCATGGATGAAATGTATTATGTACCCTTTGCAGATGTAAAAAAATTCTGGGACCGCATGGAAGCAGGCGGGCGAAAGAGTTTTACTTATGATGAAATTGACAAAAACTGGAAAATACGTTCCCACAGGGATATGTATGTTCACTATCTGGAGCCTTTATCCATTGATCTAAGCCAGAGGGAAAATAAGCAGGAGTTATGAAGATCCAGAAATACGTAGTTATGAAAAATCCAGAAATACGTTGACAAGAAAAATAAGAACCTTTATAATAAGAACCACGTTAATGAATTATCACTCTACCATGATAAAGCAATAAGGGACAAAAGAAGAGCCATTTACACTGGCGGAAGATAAGGGAGATGTGCCATGACAAAGAAAAACAAGCTGATCCATACTCCGGAAGGAGTCAGGGACATTTACAACGGAGAATGCCTCAGAAAGCTGGCAGTCCAGGAGAAGATCCTCCATACATTATATCTGTACGGTTATGAGCATATCCAGACCCCAAGTTTTGAATATGCGGATATTTTTAATGAAGACCGTGGAAGCGTAGGCGCCCAGGAAATGTTCAAATTTTTCGACCGGGACAATAACATGCTGGTACTCAGGCCGGATATGACCCCGTCAGTGGCCAGATGCGTGGCAAAATATTTTATGGATGATGACATGCCTCTGCGCCTGTGTTACTTAGAGCGCACTTTTAAGAACAACACCAGTTATCAAGGTTACTTAAAAGAAAGGGCTGAGTCTGGTGCAGAGCTGATCGGTGATGACTCACCAGATGCTGATGCAGAGATGATCGCTATGGTCATTGACTGCTTAAAGACGGCAGGTTTAAAAGAATTCCAGGTAGAATTAGGAGAGGTTGCATTTTACAGAAGCCTGTTGCTGCAGTCCGGACTGGATGAAGATGCACAGGCACGGTTAAATGACCTGATCGAGAATAAAAACCGTTTTGGTGTGGAAGAGTTCTTAAAGAACCAGAATATGGAAGAAAGCTTAAAAGAAGCCTTTTTAAAGCTTCCGGAGCTGTTTGGCGGTATCAGCCAGATTAAAAAGGCAAAAACATTAACTCACAATCCACAGGCGTTAGCAGCTATTGAGAGGCTGGAACGGGTACATACTTTGCTGGAAGAGTACCACATGGCAGATTATGTATCCTATGACCTGGGAATGTTAAGCCGTTACCAGTATTATACAGGCATCATTTTTAAGGCGTATACTTACGGGACCGGCGATTATATTGTTACAGGCGGCCGTTACAATAAGCTGTTAGTACAGTTTGGAAAAGATACCCCGGCAGTTGGTTTTGCCATTGTGGTAGACCAGCTTATGGCAGCTTTATCCAGACAGCAGATCCATATTCCGGTGCAGTTAGTGAATACAGTGATCCTTTATGAGCCATCAGCCAGACAAAGTGCTGTGCGTTTAAGCCGATTCTTCCGTTCCGAAGGCACTCCGGTGCAGGCCATGGTCATGGAGGAAGGAAAGAGCCTGGAAGACTACAAGGAAATGGCAAAGAAAAGAGGTCTTCGTACTATCCTCTGCCTGAAGGATGCAGGGAATACAGTAACTGCCTTTGATATGCTCACAGGAAATGTAGATGAAACTCCTGTATCTGCATACGGAGTCAGGGGGATCTTATAGGATACCCGGAAAACATATGGATATAAAGGAGGAGATTATGAGATATCTTACCATAGCATTAGCCAAGGGCCGTCTGGCTTTAAAGGCAATGGATATGTTTGAGCAGATCGGCATTTCCTGTGAGGAGATGAAGGACAAAAACTCCAGAAAGCTGATCTTTGTAAATGAAGATCTGGGCATCCGTTTCTTTTTAGCCAAGGCAAATGACGTTCCTACTTATGTAGAGTACGGTGCTGCAGACATTGGCATTGTAGGACGTGATACCATTTTGGAGGAAGGAAGAAGGCTTTATGAGGTACTGGACCTGGCGATGGGAAAATGCAGGATGTGTGTCTGCGGGCCTGAGTCAGCCAGGGAACGTTTAAAGCATCACGAGCTGATCCGCGTAGCTACCAAATATCCCCATATTGCAAAAGATTATTTCTATAATCAGAAATACCAGACTGTAGAGATCATTAAGTTAAACGGTTCTATTGAGCTGGCACCTATTGTAGGGCTTTCCGAGGTGATCGTGGATATCGTGGAGACAGGTTCTACCCTGAGGGAAAACGGATTAGTAGTTTTAGAAGAGGTCTGTGACCTTTCAGCACGTATGGTAGTCAACCAGGTAAGCATGAAGACAGAAAATGAGCGGATCACAAAGATCATCAAAGATTTTCAGGGACTTTTAAAAGAAAAAGAGAGGGCAGACAAATGAGGATCGTAAAGTTAGACGAAGCATCTATGAAAAATATTCTGGCAGATATGTTAAAAAGAGACCCAAATAACTATGATGCCTATACAGAAACCGTGCAGGAGATCGTAGATAAGGTAAAAGTAGAAGGTGATAGGGCGGTTTTTGATTATACCAGAAAATTTGATAAAGCACAGATCAATGCAGAAAATATCCGGGTAACAGAAGCTGAGATTAAAGAAGCTATGGAAGAAGTTGATCTCCACCTGCTGGAAGTAATGAAAAAATCCATGGAAAACATCCGCCGTTACCATGAAAAACAGAGAAGGAACAGCTGGTTTGATTCCCAGCCTGACGGTACGATCTTAGGACAGAAGATCACTGCTTTAGAGAGTGCAGGTGTATATGTACCAGGCGGAAAAGCAGCGTACCCTTCTTCTGTACTTATGAACATTATCCCGGCAGAGGTAGCAGGTGTTAAGCGTATTGTAATGGTCACACCTCCTGGTCAGGATGGAAAGGTAAATCCTGTTACTTTAACAGCAGCGCATCTGGCTGGTGCTACGGAAGTTTATAAAGTAGGCGGTGCCCAGGCCATCGCAGCCCTTGCTTTCGGCACTGAGTCTATTCCAAGAGTCAGCAAGATCGTAGGACCTGGAAATATCTTTGTTGCGCTTGCAAAAAAGGCTGTATACGGCCATGTAAGCATTGACAGTATCGCAGGACCAAGTGAGATCTTAGTAGTAGCAGATGAAACAGCAAATCCAAGATATGTGGCAGCTGACCTGTTAAGCCAGGCAGAGCATGATGAGTTAGCCAGTGCTATTTTAGTTACCACCAGCATGGAGCTGGCTGAGAAAGTTTCTAAAGAAGTGGATGGCTTTTTACAGGTATTATCCAGAAGTGGGATCATAAAGAAATCTCTGGATAACTACGGCTATATCCTGGTAGTGGATACCATGGATGAAGCAGTTGAAACAGCCAATAACATTGCTCCGGAACATCTGGAGCTGGTAACGGCGAATCCTTTTGAAGTAATGACAAAGATCCGCAACGCAGGAGCTATTTTTATCGGTGAATACAGCTCTGAGCCGCTGGGAGACTATTTTGCAGGACCAAACCATATCCTTCCTACTAACGGGACAGCGAAATTCTTCTCACCTTTAGGTGTAGACGACTTTATTAAGAAATCCAGCATTATCTATTATTCCAGAGAAGCCCTGAAAAAGGCTCACAGGGATATTGAGGACTTTGCAGAGGCAGAACATCTGACTGCACATGCAAATTCTGTAAGGGTAAGATTTGAATGATATGTTCTCTCGGAATCTCAGCCACAAAGGCAGGTGCATGAGAGATGCCGAGAGGACATTAATAATTGAGAGAGTGCAAAGCACGCAGCAATTCAATATCAGAGGAGTTAAAAGGTCCGGATAAAGGAGAGTACAGGAATATGGAACGCATTGCGCAGATCACACGAAATACCAATGAAACACAGATAAAAATGACCTTAAACCTGGACGGCAGCGGAAAAGCCAATATCCATACAGGCATCGGTTTTTTTGACCATATGTTAAACAGTTTTGCCCGTCATGGTTTTTTTGATCTGGATCTTCAGGTAAATGGGGATCTGGAGGTAGATACCCATCATACCATTGAGGATACGGGAATCGTTCTGGGACAGGCGATCCGCCAGGCAGTAGGTGATAAAAAAGGCATCTGCCGTTATGGCTCCCAGATTCTTCCTATGGACGAGGCATTAGTTATCTGTGCCCTGGATCTTTGCGGAAGACCTTATCTGGTCTATGATTTAAATCTTGACCGGGAAAAAGTTGGTGATCTGGAGACAGAAATGGTGCGGGAATTTTTCTACGCAGTATCATATGGCGGAGAAATGAACCTTCATCTGCGACAGATGTCCGGAAGCAACAATCACCATATCATTGAAGGGGCTTTTAAGGCATTTGCAAAGGCACTGGATGAGGCAACCGGTTATGATCCCCGTCTGACAGATGTATTATCTACAAAGGGAAGCCTGTAGAAAAAATCTTCACAAAATCAAGTACAAAAAGATTCCGAGAGTACATAAAAGAGAAAAAGGAGACAAATTATGCAGCTGTATCCGGCAATTGATATGAAAAATGGAAGATGTGTCCGCCTGTGCCAGGGGAAATTTAAAAATATTACCATATATTCTGAGCATCCAGAGGAGATTGCAGCTCTCTGGCAGGAAAAAAACGCCACTTTTTTACATCTGGTAGATTTAGATGGTGCACTGGCAGGACGTTCTGTGAATGAAGAGACCATTAAAAAGATAGTTTCTTCAGTGAATATCCCTGTGGAGATCGGCGGCGGGATCCGTTCTGAAGAAGCTGTTAAAAATATGCTTTCTTTAGGGGTAAAGCGTGTGATCATAGGAACAAAGGCAGTAGAAGAGCCGGAGTTTTTAAAAGATATGGTGGAGAAATTCGGAGCAGATGCTATTGCAGCAGGCATTGATGCCAAAGCAGGCATGGTTGCGATCCAGGGATGGGAACAGGTAAGTACAGTTACAGCTACAGAACTTTGCCTGAAAATGAAAGAATACGGTGTAAAGCACATTATTTATACAGATATTTCCAGAGATGGTATGCTTTCAGGTCCAAATATCCCGGCAACAAAGAAACTGACTCTGGAAACAGGACTTGACATTATTGCTTCTGGAGGCGTATCCTGTATGGAAGATCTGCAGTCTCTTTATGATGCAGGGATCTCAGGAGCGATCATCGGAAAAGCTCTTTATGAAAACCGGGTGGACTTAGAAGAAGCAGTCTGCCGTTTTGAAAAATGAACGGACAAGGAGTAAATGAAAATGGATAATAAAAAACTGATCGCAGGTTTTGGCTATCAGGAAGGACGCATTAGCAGCTGGGATGGAAAGAGGACTTATACACAGGCTGTGCCACAGATGGCAAAGCACTGCTGTGATAATGGGGTTGACGAGATACTGGTCTATGACTGGTCTGTAACAGATGAGGATCATGAGGCTGCCATTGCAGTGATCAAAGAGGTGTGCAGGGAAGCAGATGCCCCGGTTATTGCAGGCGGCAGAGTAAAGCGCATGGAAGATGTAAAGAAATATCTTTATGCAGGAGCCAGTGCTGTATTTTTAGACATGAGCAAAGAAGAAAACACAGATATGATCAAAGAGGCTTCGGACCGCTTTGGAAAAGAGAAAATTTACGCTTATCTGCCAACAGACGAATATATTGACAGTGTAAAGGACTATGAGGCAGCAGGCGCATCTGTTATGCTTCTTAATACAGCAGGCAGTGTGCCCTCTTTACTGGAAATGGCTTCTATCAGCGACAGTGAGGCATCATTTTTATTCTTCTTACAGGCAAAGGACGATGCCAAAGATACAGCAGAAAGTCTGAAAAATGCCTTTGGCTGTGGAAATATCTGCGGTGCAGTTCTTACCTTTACAGAAGATAACATGGATTCTTCCATGACCATAAAGCAGTCTTTAAAGACAGCGGGGATCTCTGTGGATACCTTTGAATCTTCTGTAGACTGGAAGGATTTTAAGTTAAACAGTGACGGACTGATTCCGGTGATCGTTCAGGATTATAAGAGCAACGAAGTGTTAATGTTAGCCTATATGAATGAGGATGCATTTAACAATACACTGGCTACCGGCCGTATGACTTATTTCAGCCGCAGCCGTCAGGCACAGTGGGTAAAGGGAGAGACCAGCGGACATTTCCAGTATGTAAAATCCTTAAAGATTGATTGTGACAATGATACCCTGCTTGCAACTGTAAAACAGATCGGGGCAGCCTGCCACACTGGAAATCGTTCCTGCTTCTACACCACGCTGGCAGAAAAGGAATATAAAGAGACCAATCCATTAAAGGTATTTGAAGATGTTTTCAATGTGATCTTAGACCGCAAGAAGCATCCAAAGGAAGGCTCTTATACAAACTATCTTTTTGACAAAGGAATTGATAAGATCTTAAAGAAGGTAGGAGAAGAAGCTACAGAGATCGTTATTGCAGCCAAGAATCCGGATCCGGAAGAAGTAAAATATGAGATTTCTGATTTTCTGTACCATATGATGGTATTAATGGCAGAAAAGGGTGTTACCTGGGAAGAGATCACAGAAGAACTGGTAAACCGGTAAAACCGGAATAAATGTAAATAGGAAGGATCTGTATTTGGGGCAGCTGGATCGAAAGACTGGCTGTCCTTTTTGCATAATGAATAGATTCGTGGTAAAATTATGATATAAATATGTTTGTGGAGGACAATAAAATGAAAACAACAGATCATTCTGTTACGGAACGCTTTTTACGCTATATTTCCTATGATACCCAGTCAAAAGAAGAGGAAGAACAGGTTCCAAGTACAAAGAAGCAGTTAGAATTTAGTATACTTCTTGCTGCAGAATTAAAGGAAATGGGTATATCCAATGTGCGTATGGACGGACATGGATATATTTACGGTGAGATCCCGGCAAATACAGAAGAGACAGTTATGTCATTAGGCTTTATCGCCCATATGGACACGTCACCGGCCCTTTCAGGCAAAGATGTAAAGCCTCAGTTAGTAGAAAACTATGATGGTTGTGATATCTGCTTAAACAAAGAAAAGGATATCTGGCTCCTTACTTCTGATTTTCCGGAAATAAAAAAGTATAAGGGAAAAACACTGATCACTACAGATGGAACTACACTCTTAGGAGCAGATGATAAAGCAGGTATAGCAGAGATCATGACTATGGCAGCCTGGTTTTTAAGTCATCCGGAAGAAAAACATGGAAAGATATGCATTGCTTTTACGCCGGACGAAGAGGTGGGAAGAGGTGCTGATTTCTTCAATGTAGAAGATTTTGGGGCAGAGGCGGCTTATACAGTAGACGGAGGAGCTTTAGGCGAACTGGAATACGAAAACTTTAATGCGGCTTCTGGTCATGTGGTGATACAGGGAAAGAGTATCCACCCGGGAAGCGCCAAGGGAAAAATGAAAAATGCATTGCTGGTAGCTATGGAATTTCAGGCTTTGCTTCCGGCATTTGAAAATCCTATGTATACAGAAGGCTACGAAGGCTTTTATCATCTAGACCGTATGGAAGGCGATGTAGAATGCACCCAGATGGCTTATATCATCCGGGATCATGACCGGGAGAAATTCCAACAGAAAAAGGCATTTTTCGAAAAAGCAGCTGAGTTTTTAAATGTAAAATACGGAGCAGGTACAGTAACTGTTGCAGTAAAAGATTCTTACTATAATATGAAAGAGAAGATAGAACCCCATATGGAATTGATCCATATTGCAGAGAAAGCCATGAAGAAAAACGGCGTTGAACCGGTGATCTCTCCAGTACGCGGGGGAACAGACGGCGCCAGATTATCCTATATGGGACTGCCCTGCCCCAACCTTTGCACAGGGGGACACAATTACCATGGAAAGTATGAATATGTATGTGTGGAGTCTATGGAACAGACTGTCCAGATCCTTACAGAAATTGTAAAAAGCTTTGCAACAGGAAAAAATGTGGATTAATGAACAAAAATTTCAGATTTATATATAAAGATTCATTTTGATCATTAGAAATTAATATTTTGTATATACAAAATATTGAAAAAGTGCTAAAATGCAAATATAAAAATATTCTGATTTCTGGCGGTCGGGGAAAAGGAGGCAGGGGACTTCTTAAAAAGCCGGAAAGAAGAACTGATCTTTGGTGATCACCAAAGATTAATGATCAGAGATCAATATATGAGAAGGAGGATCTTATATGAGTCTGGAAAAATTGTTTCACCTGAAGGAAAACCACACAGACGTCAAAACAGAGGTGTTAGCGGGAATTACCACCTTCATGACCATGGCCTATATCCTGGCTGTTAATCCGGGTATCTTAGGCGCTACAGGTATGGACAGCGGTGCTGTTTTTACAGCGACTGCAGTTTCAGCATTGTTTGCTACCTTATGTATGGCATTTATGGCAAACTATCCATTTGTACTGGCACCTGGTATGGGCTTAAATGCGTATTTTGCTTATACCGTAGTTTTACAGATGGGTTATTCATGGGAAATGGCTTTAACGGCTGTATTTGCAGAAGGTATCATTTTCATTCTTCTTTCACTGACCAATGTACGTGAGAAAATCTTCAATGCTATCCCAATGACACTGAAACATTCTGTATCTGCCGGTATTGGTCTTTTTATCGCTTTTATCGGTTTGCAGAACGCAAAGATCGTAGTAGACGGAGCTACATTGGTAGGTCTTTATTCCTTTAAGGCAGCTGTTCAGAATGGTACATTTTCTACAGAAGGGATCACAGTCCTGTTAGCGCTGATCGGTATTTTGATCACAGCTGTTTTACTGGTAAAACAGGTAAAGGGAGGTATCCTTTGGGGTATCCTTGCTACATGGATTTTAGGCATCATCTGCCAGTTAGCAGGTATCTACCAGGTAAACCCGGAGGCAGGAGCTTACAGCCTTCTCCCGGATTTTTCCAATGGGATTGCGATTCCAAGCATGGCCCCAACTTTTTTGAAGATGGATTTCAGCCGTCTGTTCTCACTGGATTTCTTTGTAGTTGTATTTGCATTCCTGTTTGTAGATCTGTTTGACACCTTAGGAACACTGATCGGTGTTGCTTCCAAGGCAGATATGCTGGACAAAGACGGCAAGCTTCCAAAGATCCGCGGCGCTCTTATGTCTGACGCCATTGGTACTACTGTAGGTGCTATGTTTGGTACATCTACTGTAACTACGTTCGTAGAAAGTGCTTCCGGCGTAGCAGAAGGCGGAAGAACCGGACTGACCGCTGCAGTTGCAGCTATCCTTTTTGGACTGTCCCTGTTCTTATCACCGATCTTCCTTGCGATCCCGTCCTTTGCAACAGCACCGGCGCTGATCGTTGTAGGATTTTTAATGATCTCATCTATTCTTAAAATTGATTTTAATGATTATACGGAATCCATTCCTGCATACATCGGTATCATTGCAATGCCTTTTATGTACAGCATTTCTGAAGGTATTTCTTTAGGAATCATTTCCTATGTAGTGATCAATCTGGTATGTGGTAAGGCAAACGAAAAGAAGATCAGTCCACTGCTTTATATTCTGGCAGTACTTTTTGTACTGAAGTATATTATGCTGTAAGCGTATAAAAGCATATAGCAGTTTTAGCAAAAAAAGAGTCGCCCCCTGGCGCAATGTCATTAAGTTAACATTGTATAATAGTTGACTCAAAAATAAAATGGTAGGAGAGTTTTGTACTTTCCTGCCATTTTGCATTTTTAAGCATGCTAATTAGACAGATTTGCATCTGCCTAAAAAATGATTCCATTTTTGTAAATTTATGCTACTCTATATAGGAAACCATGAAAGACTTTGATCGTAAGATTTCTTTTACGATGTCTATCATTCCTTACAGGAAGGATATGTCTTGCTATAATGGTTTCTAAATTGGGTGATGTGGCTTTTCCTCTATAGAATAATCTGCACATGTGAGCTGCAATCGAAAAATTGGCTTTATATGTATATTTTCTTTGCTTCTTTTCAATGACTATGTGCGAGGTAATCATTTCTACAAAGTTATACATAATTAGATGTGCGTATATTTCTTGATGGATACACATCACCTTTTTGGAATGAAAATCTAACATTCCTACAGTATATTTTAAATCTCTAAACGATGTTTCAATCCCCCATCGTGATGCATACAATTCTCTTAGTTTTTCAGGTGGGTATACATCCTTATCTAAATTTGTAAGTACTGTTTCATAGAGTTCATCTGTCACCTTGAAGCGAACAATTCTGAAATTAAGTTCGTAAAAAACTGCTAGATCATTTTTCTTTGATTTCAGAGGAAGATACTCAAAGGAAGTAGTACTTGGTACGAATTTATAGTATTTTTTTCTTTTGAATAATTCTTTCGTTTCTTTTGTCTGTTTTCGTGTTAATTGCAAGTTTATTTTTTCGTCAAATTCATCACTATCAGGTAAGTCCAAGCCTTGCTTTATTCCATTTTTTCCATCCTTGATTCGTATTAAAAAATACCATCCTTTTTCTTGGATATGTGCCATGTTGTTATATGACTCATAACCTCTATCAGCAACAACAAGTGCCTTTGAAATATCTGATTTATCAACCATTTCCTGAAGTGCGGAATGTTCATTCCAATTCAAGCGACCTTGAATAACGGCATCTGTATAAATATGATGTTCTAAATCATACAAAGCATTTAAATGTAAGAGATTATACGGTTTTTGTTCATTACTTCCTGGATGATAGGAAGTGGAATCGCCAGGATTCGTAGCTATTTGAACATCTGAGCCATCAACTGCAAGGATACGAAGCGTATCAGATTTTTTAGTAGTGATTTTTGAGGTGAAACTTTCAAAAATAGTTTTAAATGCATCTGGTTCAATTTTACTTCGTTGCTGTACAAAGGCAGATGCTGAAGGCATTTCAGGTGATGAATCAAACATATCGATTAGTTCATTTGTTAAGCTTTTACTTTCCATCCCTATAATGCCTCGTATAACTGTCTCAAATGATAGTTTGCGTTTTCTAACGAAGCACTTACCAGGATTAAGACAGAATTCATCTGCTCTATCTGAAACTTTTTTAATTTCAGATAATAAAATTTGTTTTACCTGTTTGGGTTTTATATGTGACCTCCTTGTAATCAAGATTTACTTAATTACAAGGGCCGCTCTCGCAACTTCTAAATATAATCAGTAGCGAGAGCGGCCACACATTTTTGTGTTCCTGTCAAGCTTTTGATAAAAAAAGACCCCAGTATTATTTTCTAATACTGAGATCTTGATTTGTCATCTTAACTTAATGACATTGCCCCCTGGCGGCTCCTTTTTGCTTTCATGAATTTGGAAATGGAAATAGGAAAATGTTATGGATGACCTGTAACTTATTTCTTATAAAAACAGTTATCACCCACAATTTTATAGGATGAATAATTTTCAGGGGAGATCCTTCTGACAGAATTAAAATAAAGATAATCCCCGATGTTGTTGGAACCGCTAAGAGCAGCTTTGGCAGCCTTAAGAGCAGTTTTAGATGGCCCCTGGGAAAGAAAGCTGTCTAACAGACCGGAATGTGCGCCGGGAAACTGCCCATCTGCATAGATGACACTGGAAATACTCTGTCCCCATTGCTTTGACTGGACACGATTGATAATACAGCTTGCAACGGCCAGCTGCTCATCGTAGGAACCATCTCCTGTTTCCATTGCTGTGCAGGCAGCAAGGAGATAGATCTCGTCATCTGTTGCGGAAATGATATAAGCAGGTTTTTCCTGGGGTTTATCAACGGAATGAAGAGCAGCCGCCTCTTCTTTTGCATCAACGGCTTTACCTGGAACCGGGGAGATCTTCGCATATTCTGCACAAATATATCCATATGTATCAGCCGGAAGCTGGATCTTGATCCAGCCTTCTGAGGTACTTGAGACAGGAAAGGCTTCTCCCTGGGCGGCCTGCTTTATGATCGCAGCATCCGTTGAAGGATCTTCACGTATATTTAATGTAACGGCAGTGACGCTGGCTGATAAAAGTCCCATCTCCTGGGCAAGAGGTTTTATATCTGTACCATACAACAGATAGTCATCTTTAAGCCAGCCTTCCAGTTTGCCAGAGTGGATACGTGTCCAGCCGTTTTTGCGCTCTAGGACAGTTCCGCCGCAGCCGCGGTAACATTTTCCGATGATATCAGCATCTGTAGAAGGCCCGGTCCTCATGTTCAGCGGTTCGTTTTTTACATTTGCAACTGCAAGACCGTCATAGGGAGAAGCAGCAAAGGCCGGAACAACTAAAGAGGCAGAAAGAAGTAAAGCAGATAGAAAAAGGGTTATTTTTTTCATAAGCAGTAGCATCCTCCGAAATATTACAAAATTGTTACATATAATCATATCAAAAATGACAAAACTTGTCAAATAAAAGAGATGTTAAAGCCAGCTGTCGCTGATCACACTTGAAAAAATATGTACAGCATTGGGCGTAACATTATCGCAGTTTTTTCAGGAAGGTAATTCAGAGAATCTGACAGAAGAGCAGAAAGAAGTTTTAAAGATATGGAACGATCTGAGTACAAATGAGCAGGAAACAGTAATGTTTTTCTTGTGTACAGTAGAGCGCTATAGTATAATAAAACCAGTTTTCTTGCATAAGTTTAAAAGCTTAAAAAGGATGATCGGCAAACCAGATGAAAATCTGGGACGCAAAGCTACAGGGCCTGTAAAATGGCAGCCAGTTGCATGAAATGAGGTGCATTGTCTGTTTGGCAGTGCTTTTTTATGGTAGAGCACTTGAATAAGTAATACAGAAGCTTTTGGAAAAATATTGTGAAAAATAGCGGGGAGGTTATTGATAATTAATGAATGTAAAATTAAAATCTGGAAGCAAGCAAGCAACTGTAGCCTAGAGGATGGGAGAAAGATGAAGAAGTGCAAATTAGTACAGAATATAATGAATTTCAAATTTTGTTGCATTATATTTTGCACAATTATATGTTTTATTGTTTTATCCGTTCCTACATTTGCCAAAGAAAACTCTGACAATGTTATCCGGGTAGGATCTTTTGAAGAAACTTATAATACCGTCAATGAAAAAGGGGAAAGAAGAGGATATGGTTATGAGTATCTTCAAGATATAGCAGGTTATGCAGGTTGGAGCTATGAATACATAACAAGTAATTGGGAAGATTGCTTTACACAGTTGGAAAATGGAGAAATTGACATTCTTGGCGGTATTTCCTATACAGACGAACGTGCTGAAAAAATGCTTTTTTCCGATATGACTATGGGAGAAGAAAAATATTACATCTATACGGATGCCTCAAATATGGATCTTACAGCAGGAAATCTTGACTCTTTCGAGGGGAAAAATATTGGTGTATTTAAAGATCTTATACCGGAGGATGTGCTTAATGAATGGGAATCAAAATATGGTCTGCATACGAAGCATATCAATGTTTCTACTACATCAGAAGTTATGGATAAACTGTCGAAACATGAAATTGACTGCTTCGTTTCAGTAGAAGAATCCCGTTGGGAAGAATCTGATATTTCGCCTGTTACAAGTATTGGAGAGGCAGAAATCTATTTTGCCATAAATCCCAAACGTCCGGATATCAAAAAAGCACTGGATAGTGCTATGCGCAGAATCAAGGATGACAATCCATTTTACACTGATGATCTCTACAGGCGTTATCTTTCTGCACAGAGCAGCTCGTTTCTTTCAAAAGAAGAAAGGGAGTGGATCGGGCAGCATGGAGCAATCAGGATAGGGTATCTGAATCAGGATGGAGGTATCAGTAGTGTAGATCCATCAACAGGCAAATTGACAGGTGTTATCACAGATTATGTGGATCTTGCAGAAAATTGTCTGCAAGGTCAGACTCTGGAATTTGAATTAAATGGATATAATACAAGAAGTGAACTGCTTCAGGCATTGCAGGATGGAAAAATAGACCTGATTTTTCATGCAAACCAGAATCCATACTTTGCAGAAACAAATGGATTTGCTTTGTCGGATACGCTATTGACTCTCAATATGGCAGCAATTACGGCAAAGGATTCTTTTGATGAAAATAAAGAGAATATAGTTGCCGTTGAAAAAGATAATTTTGTATTGAAAGCATATCTTTCATACAATTATCCGCAATGGGAGGTTGTGGAATATGAGACATCAGATGCAGCAGTAAAAGCAATGCAGAAAGGGGAGACGGATTGTATTGTAAGCAATTCAAGTACTGTTTCAGACTATTTGAAAAATAATAAGCTTCTTAGTGTTTTTCTGACAAAAGAAGCTGATGTTTCATTTGCTGTTCAGCAGGGAGAACAGGTTCTTTTGTCTATTCTGAATAAAACACTGACATCTATGCCTACAACTCAATTTTCAGGTGCAGTAGTTTCGTATAATGCTTCTTCACGAAAAGTTACAGCGAAGGATTTTATTCAGGATAATTTACTGGCTGTCTCACTCATAGTTGGAATTTCTATTTTTGTTGTCCTGTGTATAATTCTTGATTCTTTGAAAAAATCAAAACGTGCGGAAGAAAAATCCAAGAAGTCTGCTGAGCAAGCATTGAAGCTGAATCAGGAGCTTGAAGAAAAACAGCAGGAATTACAAAATGCACTTGTAGAAGCACAGAGTGCCAATAAGGCTAAGACTTCCTTTTTAAATAACATGTCTCATGACATCAGGACACCGATCAATGGCATTATGGGCATGCTTACAATTCTTGAAAAAAGCGGAAATGATGGTGAGCGGGCAAAAGATTGCCTGAATAAAATAAATGAGTCTTCGAAACTGCTATTATCATTGGTAAATGATGTTTTGGATATGGCAAAGTTAGAATCGGATACTGTGGTTTTTGGTGATGAATCCATCAATCTGGATCAGGTATGTAAAGAAATCACGGAGTCACTATCTTTTCAGGCAGAAGAAAAAGGACTTCATGTTATAGGAGAACATGATGATTACAGTGGTATATATGTTTGGAGCAATGCAGTTCATCTGAAAAAAGTATTGATGAATCTGTTTACAAACAGTATGAAGTACAATAAGGTGAATGGTTTTATTTACATGAGTATGAGAACGATTGAAAGATCAGAAGATCACATGACATGTGAATTTAAAATAAAAGATAATGGAATTGGAATGTCAGAAGAATTTATAAAAAATGAATTGTTTACTCCATTTGTACAGGCAGATAATTCCCCACGTTCTGATTATAATGGGACAGGTCTTGGAATGCCTATTGTGAAACAACTTGTAGAAAAGATGGGTGGAACCATAACAGTTGAAAGTAAGCTGGGTGAAGGGAGCTGTTTTACTGTAGTACTTCCATTTGAAATTGATACGAATGCACGACCGGAAGAAAAAGAAGATTTCAATGCAGATATATCAGGTGTCCGGATATTATTGGTTGAAGATAATAAGCTGAATGCGGAAATAGCAGAATTTATACTGACGGAAAATGGGGCTAAAGTAGAAACAGTGAAAAATGGGTTAGAAGCTGTTCAGCACTTTGAAGCCTGCGAATCAGGAACATACGATGTTATTTTAATGGATGTCATGATGCCGGTGATGGATGGGCTTACTGCCACAAAAACAATAAGATCCCTGGAACGGCAGGATGCAAAAACAATCCCTATTATTGCTATGACTGCAAATGCATTTAGGGAAGATGCCGAAAGGTGTATGGAAGCAGGAATGAACGCACATTTGTCAAAGCCGATTGTGATTGAGAAAGTTATAAAAACGATTTTAAGGTATGTTCATAATGATTAGCAGAGGTTCATGAATTAGTGGAATACAATTGACAGGAGGGCTAAAATATGACAATGCAGGAGTGCTATAAAGCTATCGGAGGAAAGTATGAGGCTGTTTTGGGACGCCTTCACAGCGAAGCACTGATTCAGAGATTTACATTAAAGTTCCTTGAAGACCAGAGTTATCTACAGTTAAAACAGGCATTGGAAAATAAAAATTATGAAGACGCTTTCCGCAGTGCGCACACATTGAAAGGGGGGGTGTCAGAAGCTTTCCTTTGACCGTCTGTATGAGGTTAGTAATGAGTTGACAGAACTTTTGAGAGATAGAACCGGAGAGAAGCCGGGGATACCGGAAGCAATGGAAAAAGTAACAGAAGTATATGAGATGACGATTGAAGAAATAAAGAAGGGTCTGTCGCATTAAGTGATGCGACACGACTTTCTGTCTTGGATCAAGTGCTTGGAACATCATAAAAAATGAGTGGATAAAGGAAATAAAAAATATGGATAAAAAACAAAAAATACTAATTGTAGATGATGCGAAATTCAACAGGGACATATTGAAGGAGATTCTTGGAGATACCTATAATTATCTGGAAGCTGAAAATGGAAATCAGGCAATCCAGATGATAGGAGAAAATATTGGAATTGATCTGATGCTTTTAGATATCAATATGCCACAGATGAATGGTTTTGAAGTCTTGGAGATAATGAAAAGAAGCCAGTGTATTGCTGAAACTCCCGTAATCATGATATCTTCTGAAGATGCTGTTAATACTATGCGTAAGGCATATGAGTTGGGAATCACAGATTATATCACACGACCGTTTGATTCTGTGATTGTAAAGAAAAGAGTTCAGAATACCTTGGGTCTCTATATGAACCAAAAACATCTGATAAACGTGGTTTATGATCAGGTTTATGAAAAAGAAGAAAATAATAATATCATGATCCAGATTATGAGTAATATATTGGGATCCCGTAACAGCGAGAGCAGAGAGCACATCCTGCATATTAAAACAGCAACGGAGATGATGCTGAGACAACTGGTAAAAGTAACAGATGCTTATCCTTTGACAGAGGCAGATATTGCTTTGATTACAACTGCTTCTTCCCTTCATGATATTGGTAAGATTCGTATTCCGGAAGAAATATTGAACAAACCGGGCAGACTTACCGATGAAGAATTTAAGATTATGAAAAACCATAGTGAGCTTGGTGCAGCTATAATTAAGGATATGGACTTTCCACAAGATCATCCACTGGTACATACCGCATGGGAAATCTGCAGGTGGCACCATGAAAGATGGGATGGAAAGGGCTATCCGGATGGATTGAAAGGTGAAGAAATACCAATCTCCGCACAGGTGGTAGCGATTGTTGATGTTTATGATGCACTTACAAGTGAAAGATGCTATAAGAAAGCATTTGATCATGACACAGCGATTCAAATGATCCTGGATGGACAATGCGGACAATTTAATCCCATCCTTCTTAAGTGTCTGAAAGAACTGAGTATTCAGCTTTCAAAAATGCTTAATAAAGAAATGGACGATAATAAATATTCTCATGAAATACAAAGGCTTTTGAATGAAATACTCAGTGATAAATCCTTACCGAGCCAGATTTATTCACAGAGTCTTGTCAAGGTCATGCAGGAAAAAATCGATTTCTTCAAATCGAACAGTGGCATGAATTCGATTGATTACAATGCGGTTTCAGGTCAGCTTACTATATTAAACGGAAATCAGCAGATATTATGTCAGAGAAATAATCCGAAAATTGATCTGTTCAAAGAATTCGGAGTAAATGAAGAAGATGCTCAATATATTCGGGTTTTGTTACACCAGACATCTGTACAAAATAAAGAAATCTCTGTGCAGATAAAAGTGACAGTGGAAAATAATAGCCAGATGTATAAAATGAAATTGCATACGCTGTGGTCGCCAATGAAGAAAGACGTATGCATAGGAATTATCGGATATTTTGACACTGTAAAATAGAAAAATACAAAGCAGTGGGGGGAAATGTGGCATATCCTGTTATGGAAAACACTCTGTTTTATAGCAATTGTTTTGATGATTTCCCAGTATTTTAGATTTGTATCGAAAACTGTTTACGATATGTTAATTCATCAATAATTGAGTGTTAAAAATGATAGAACGTATAGAGAAATCTATATGCTCTATTTTTTGATTTTGATCATGAGGAATCGTTTCTTATATTCTTTAAAGTGAAAGATTAAGAGATTATTTTAAAGGCAAACCTGTTGATAGGCAGGGTCGCAAAGCCAGAAGGGACTAAAGTCAGAAAGCTTGACCATGTCAGC
>OGYT01000526.1_pt1 | contig 29050 bp, 31 predicted proteins | sample 1576631 | NCBI WGS metagenome assembly OGYT01 (sample SAMEA3541588, study PRJEB24748) | human gut metagenome | biome: human gut; feature: human-associated habitat; material: faeces | place: China | collected 2012
GTCAAGTGCGTCTGCCAATTCCGCCACTTCGGCAGTTGTCGTAAACAACAATAAAAATTATAGCATTAAAACATCTTATTGTCAACACCATTTTTGTTTCTTTACAACTTTATAAACTTACTATAAAATTTTATAATACAAACATCATAAATAAAAGGAAGTTTTACTATGACAAAAAAAATTATACCGATACTACTTTTTCTTTTTTCCATCTTACTTATTAATTCTGCATGTCAGGCAAAAGATATTGATAATGTAACACCCGGCAATGCCTATTTATCTGAAGATAGTATTCTGACATTTAAACTGCTCGACAATTTAGACAGCAATACAGCTCAAAAACACGACAATATTAAATTTATACTGCTTAAAGATATTACTGTAAAAAACACTGTCGTAATTCCCCAAAATACAGTTTTATCGGCAACTGTCACCAAAGCCCACGGCAGCCGTATTTTTGGTCAGAGCGGTATTATACGCTTAAAATTAAACAATTATAAAATCAATAATACATATACTATTCACTTTAACAACGATTTAAAATTCAAAGGCGGCCGAAATTATGCCAATGTGGCAGCCAGCATGATTGTACCTTTTTCTGGTTTATTATTTAAAGGAAAAGAAGTAAATTATCCTGCTGGTACGGTAATTGAATATAAATTAGATGATAATCTCGATTTAGGCATAAAAGAAGCGGATTTACTTACAATATGCACACAATAATATCAACGGACTTTCGGCAGATTTAAACGATAATATATGCCGATTAAGCGGACAATAAACACAGTAAAAAATGACATAGGCGCAGCTAAATACCAATAACCGAAATCAGCAATCAACAGATATACGCTGCCGCCGATAATAGCCGGCAGTGCATATATTTCTTCCTGTAACACTGACGGGATGCGCTGTGCCAGTACATCACGAATAACACCGCCTCCAACTGCTGTAATAAGACCTAAAATCACGGCAAAAAGCGGATATTGCGGATAAGTGTTGAAACCTATGGTTGTTCCTGTTACGGTAAAAGAAGCCAAACCTAATGTATCGGCAAATAAATAATATTTACGTATGGCGCGTTTAGCTGTATAATTCAGTATCTGCTTACGGTAAATTATAAAAATAATCAAAGTGGTTATTGCCGTTAAAATTATATACAGTGATGTTCTGAATGAATTGGGCGGAATATTGCCGACGAGTACATCGCGAATGATACCGCCGCCGATTGCCGTACTAAGTGCCAGCACCAAAATGCCGAAAATATCCATGCGGCGGGCAATTCCCACCAATGCACCGGATATAGCAAAAGCAATAGTTCCGGATATTTCAAAAAAAATCCATAAAATTGTCATGTCCATGTTAAATTCCTATCAAATATCAACGCACTTTACGGTCTACTTTCCATTCCGTAATAAGACCCTTATCCGCATTTATCGTAAATTCATAATGAGTATTGTCAACAACGGCTCTGCCTTCATATTCTGAATAATGGTCGTCGTGTTCCTGACGGATTTGTATATCAGCAGGCTCAGCTCCCGGAATATTCTGCACTGCTAAATCAACAGCTTCCTGCTGCGATATAAATTTTCCGGAAACATCTCTTAAATAACGTTCGTCGATTTCATAATCCATAGCGATAACTGTACCGTTTCGTCTGTCTATATTATAGTTGTATTCTTTGTCATTCGTATCGAATTCTACATCATAAATATCCACACCATAATAATTTTCAGCATGAACTCGCATATTATAAATAGCATTCAAATCCACACCGGCATCATGCAGGGCAATTACTCTGGCTTCATCTTCGGTAATTTCACTGCCAGAAGATGACTTGCCATTAGCAGAAGATACCGCTGTATTTTGCTGTGTATTATTTGCATTATCTGCATTAAATGAAGAAAATACCGATAAACCGGATAAATAGAAACCGCATGCAAAACCTACAATTAAAATACATACTGCACCAATAAATTTTTTCATAAATATTCCTCACTTTCTCCGTTAAATATTTTTTTCCATATGAATATGCGGACAGTGTTCGTCAAGATAAACTGTTCCACTGGCAGTATAGCCGAGTTTTTCATAAAATTTCTGAACCTGACACTGTGCCGACAGCACGATTTTTTTACCGCCCAACTGTTTTATTTCGGTTTCAATTAACAGCATTAATTTCTGTCCGAGATGAAAACGGCGATATTCTTTAAGTACGGCCAGCCGTCCTATGACATAGGTATCCAATGTCTCATCCGTAAATGCCCGCAAATTTCCCACAGCCTTTCCGTCTGCGTAAACGATTAAATGAAGCGCCTTTTTATCAATATCGTCAAATTCATTATGAAATCCCTGCTCTTTAACAAAAACGGCTTCACGGATTTTCACTGCTTCCGGCGGCAGTTGATTAAAAAACTTATGTGTTATCATAAAAACACCTGTCTATTTTAATGATTTTATCACGTTATGAAAAGACGTTAGCTATAAAACTAATAAATAGCTAACGTCTTATTTTTATATTAATTTATTTCAAATACAATGGAAACATTAGCTCTGACATTAATATCGCCGGCCTGAATAGGCGGTGCGGCTCCTACAGCACTGTCAGATGAGGCTTTGGCGTACATTAAGCTATTGTAAGTTCTTGCTTCAATATAGCTGTTGTTAGAATTTACGCTTACAACATTTACGATATTTTTCCCCAATGCTTTGGCAATGATATCAGCTTTATTTCTGGCATCATTTATGGCTTGCCTCAAAACTTTATCTTTGTAAGATTGAGGGTCTTTAAGGCCGAATTCAACCGAATTGACATTGTTGGCACCGGCTTTTATGGCCGTATCGATAACGGTTCCGACAAGATTGACATTATCAACAGTTACCGTAATCTGATTAGAAACACTGTAGCCGGTAATTTCCTGCGTACCGTTGTCTTTTCTGTTATAGAGCGGATAAAGATTGAAACTGCTGGTTTTAATATTATCTCTTGTTATGGCCAATGCCAGAATTTCTTTTTGAATTCTGTTCATAACGGCGGAGTTCTGGGCAGCGGCTTCTTTGGCATCTTTAGCTGTAGTTTCGATGCTGATATTAACCGTAGCCTGGTCCGGCACTGCTTTTAAAACGGATGTTCCGTCAACAGAAATCGTTCTGTAATCCTGAGCAAATGCCATACTGCATGACAGAAGCAGACAAAAGACTGTCATTAATCCCACCAATTTAAACTTACGCATAATGATACACCTCTTTCATAAAAATTTCTAACTTATTTTTTCGCATTCAAGATATTATACGTTAAAGCGGAAATGCGTTACGTCTCCGTCCTGCATAACGTAATCCTTACCTTCTACACGAACCTGACCTTTTTCACGTGCTGCTGCTACGCTGCCTGCTGCTACCAAATCATCATATGATACGATTTCAGCGCGTATAAAGCCGCGTTCGATATCGGAATGAATTTTGCCTGCCGCCTGCGGTGCTTTTGTGCCTATTTTAATAGTCCATGCACGGCATTCATCTTCTCCGGCTGTAAGAAAAGTCATCAAACCGAGCAGTCTGAATGCAGCTTTTATAAGTTTATTAAGACCTGACTCTTCCAGACCTAAATCGGCTAAAAACTCTTTAGCTTCGTCTTCATCCAGTTCGGCTATTTCCGATTCAACTTTGGCGGATATTGCTACAACGACAGCGTTTTCCTTAGCGGCGTATTCTTTTACTTTTGCTACATATTTATTTTCCGTATCAGCTGTAGCCGCTTCATCTTCACCAACGTTAGCCACGTATAAAGTCGGTTTTAAAGTTAAAAGATTTAAATCTTTAATCAAAGCCAATTCATCTTCGTCAAGACCAGCCTGACGAGCCGGTAAAGCATCTTCAATGACTTTTTTTACTTTTTCCAGCACGGCTTCTTCCGCACGTGCTTCCTTACTGCCGCTTTTTGCCATACGAACCACACGGTCAAGACGTTTTTCAACGCTTTCAAGGTCTGCAAGACAAAGCTCCGTATTTATTATTTCTATATCACGGATTGGGTCCACGCCGCCTTCCACATGAGTAATATCACCGCTTTCAAAACAGCGTACAACGTGTGCTACGGCATCCACCTGGCGGATATGCGACAGAAACTTATTGCCGAGACCTTCACCTCGTGACGCACCTTTTACCAGTCCTGCAATATCGACAAAGCTTACACTTGCCGGAGTTGTTTTCTTTGAATTATACATTTCATGAAGAACTTTTAAGCGTTTATCCGGCACATCAACAACACCTACATTCGGTTCGATTGTACAAAACGGATAATTTGCCGCTTCTGCGCCTGCTTTTGTAATAGCATTGAACAATGTGGATTTGCCGACGTTCGGCAGTCCTACGATACCAACTTCTAAATTACTCAAAATTTATTCACCCTATCTTTATTTAGTATACCTTATAATTATAACCGATTATCTTATTGTTGCAACATGTTGCCGTCAATAATCGTGCCGTATTTGCCGAGCCACCATGAAACGGCACGGACGGCATTAATGTAATTTTCCAGCTGCATCTTATCCGGCAATGTTTTTTCACCGAAAAACTGCGCTTTATCCGTTAAATCATCCGAATTGCCGATAGCATCAGCCGTTATCCAAAAACCGTAGTTTTCACCGATTTTATTTTCAAACATGGATTTTCCTACACTGTAATATGTGAAATCACACGGTGCTATCAGCTCAATCAGAGTCGGTATGATATCAATATGACTGCCCGCGCTGTCTTGCGGCAGCATATTTTTATCTATACCTTTGCCCGTAACGATAAACGGCACTGTATAACGTTCATACATGGACGGCACTTTGTCAATATTGTACCGGTCTGCATGGTCACCGACAAAAACAACCAAACTGTCTGGATACTTCGCCTTTACTTTAGCGATAAATTCGCCTGCCGTTTTATCCGCATACCAGAAATGCCCCAATTCTTTAATTAATTCCTGATTGTTACGCTCATTTTCCGGCAGAGCATTTTTTACGATGTCGGCATTAAAACCCTTAGCGGTTAAATCAATATTGAACGGTGAATGATTGGACGTATTCAAAATTATGCTAAAGGACGGCTTATCCTCATCAATACTATCAAACACTGCCTGATACAGATATTCATCATCTGCTCCCCATACACTGCCCGTAGCATTTTCGGCAATATTACCGCGGCTGTAAAAATGGTCAAATCCCTGCGCCAAGCAGAATTCTTGAATATTTTCCCATGTCGCAGGACCGGAATACCAGAAATTCGTTTCATAACCAAGCTGCTTCATTTGCGGAGCCGTCGCGGTAAGATACGGTTTTTCCAAAGCCTCCGGCATAGTCGTAAGATACAGATTGGAATTGGCAAGCCCTGTAACCATGGTCATAAGCGCGCCGACAGTACTTGAACCGCTCGGCAACATATGTGATGTATAAATCGTATTTTCTTCTTCAATAATATTTTTCATTTCATCGGCAATATGCAAATCAGCATATTTATCCAGCAACGGCCAGTTGGCATAGCTTTCTGAAACAATTACAAATATATGCTGCGGTCTTTCTATTTTTTCTCCTTGCGCCGATTTAGCCAGATAAACACTCAAATCATTACGTCCGTCCCTGCCTGTCAATCTTCCAGCCAGAACTTCCACATCCTGCGCCGTAAAGCTGAGCCCGTTGCAAGCTTCCATGCGCATCTGATTGGCATAAGCACGGTAAATTGCCTGATAGTCATCTAAAATGCTTTCATTTAAGAATGTGTCGTTAGTAATACCGGCATTTTCCCAGTTGACACCGGTACGCCAGCTCCAGCCACCCCCGTACAAAGATAATGTACCTATAATATACGTACATAAAATGAGCGCGACTGCTTTTGTACGACAAGAAAGTCTGTTGAATAATCCAAACTGAATTGAATACTCCAGCCATTTACTGTATACATAAGTTATCCCCAAGCTAAGCAGAATTACCAAAGCAAGCTTTACAGGCAGCTGGAATTCATCCACCAGCGACATGAACAGGGCATACATATCCTCATGCAGAGCCGTAAACAACATTTGATTAAATCCGCTGTGAAACTGCTGATAAAACGGAAAACGGGCAATAAATAAAAGTGTCGTTAAAAATACCGCGGCATACGAACAGATATAACGAAAATACTTTAAACGGCTATAAATGCCCTCGGCAGCAATTCCGACAAGCATGAACAGCGTAATACCCCCTGCCGTCTGCAGACTGAGCTTGGCACCGCCGAAAATTGCCGCGCATATACTGTTAAAATCACATCCTTCTGCCAGATATTCATTCATGCCTGCCATAAATAATATACGATATAAACAAAGTAATAACCAAAAAAATAAAAATGTTTTCAGTATTTTTTCTAAATTATGATTTAAACTGGAAAAAACATTTTTCATTTTCATTAAAGAATTATCCCTCTTTCATTGTTTATTGGATTTTCCTATATTATAACAAAAAAGACCTATAAGATAAATAAAAAACGGCATAACTTACTGTTATACCGTTTTTATTATCTTATACCTATTTAGCAACTGCCTCAAGTACATTTTCCGCCACGCTTAAATCCGTTTTTTCATCCGCTCCACCGATTTTTTCCTCCGGCTTCGGCGGTTCAACTGCGCTGTCTTTAACTTCCTGCGGAACAGGCTGTACTACTGCTTTATTAAAATCGCTTAAGTTTATATCCATAGTAAATTTGCTGCGTTCGAGATAATTTTTAATAATATTACGAACGGTTGCGCCATTATCTGGTGCATTCGTTATGGATAAATCCTCATCGGAAATGCTGTTTAAAACTTCTGAACCGAACTGCTGTACGACTGACGACAAATCAGATTTTACAGAAACTATCACCATATCTTTCTTATCAACCGTAATTTCATAAGCAAACTCACGCGGTTTTATCAAGGCAGACTTTAATTTCGGGTTTTCTTCCAGTTTTTGCGATATTTCACTGATTTTTGCCATTTCTTCTTCATTTAAAGAAGTAAGATTAAACGCTTCATTCAATTTTTCTTCATCGAGTATCGGTTTTTTATACGTTACGTAAACTTTTGTCGTCTTATCATTAACATCATACATGAAGATATTCTTTACATTTTCAGTAACATCTTTCATATTTTTACGTATACGTTCATTATAATCCGCAGTAAAATCATCCGGCAGACTGATAGTCTGTACATACCACTGGTCAGGTTTAATTTTTGATGAATCATTTCCTACTTTCGGTTCGGTCTGTGTCTTAAAATACTGTTTGTAAACATTTCCCTCAAATTCTGAATAATATTCCGTCTGTGCTTTAAATGTAGTATCGATTATCCACAAATCCACTGCAAGCGACATTTTTCCGTTCGTCAATACAGGGTAAGCATAGTTACCGTTTAAATCAATAGTGCAATCAGCCAAAGGTCCTGTCATGGACAGATTTATATTATAGGCTGTATTTTGTGCCTCAACCGTATTTTTTGTCGCCTGCTGCAAAAAATTGACTGCCTCCGTTTTGGCATTAGCGGCAAAAGCTACGGAACAAAGGCATACTGTAAAAATAATACTGCATATTAAGGTAAAAATAGATTTGATTTTCATGGCAACTCGCCCCCTATATTATATTTACTTTAATTATACCATATCTAAAATAGAAAAGCTCATTCTCCATTAAAGAATGAGCTTTATATCAGAGCCGAAACATTTTAAGTTTATTAGAGACAGTTTGTATGGTAAGCGGCAGACACGGACCGAGTTCTCCGTCTAAATCACTTTCCACTTTATCCGCCGGACAAGTAAATTTAAAACAGGTCGCCTGCTTATGAATGATATTTTTATTGCCGAGTACATTTTTTCCGGCAATAATATCCGTTGCTATCTTCATTAACTCCGGCAGTGAGCAGTGACGCAGCAATATCATATCCAGTTTACCATCATCGATTTTGGCATCAGCTATATTTTTAAAACTGGCAACAACCGGAGAATTTATTACAATAAAGAAAAATATTTTTTCCTCAAAAATCTCTCCATCGGCTTCAATCGTAAAGTCAAGCGGCCTAAAACGCGGCAGTTCACCTATACCGCGTACATAATAGGCCAGTTTGCCGAAAGTATTTTTAAGACGGGTATCTACTTCATGCGCAACACTTGTCATCATGCCGGCGCTTGCCACGTTAATGAAATACTCATCACCGATACAGCCGACATCAACATACTGAGCCTTGCCGATACAGATATTTTCAATATATTGTTCAAAATTATCCTCAATCACCAGATATGAAGCAAAATCATTCGATGTACCGCTGGGAATTATACCGACAGGAATGTCCAAATTTTCTTTTAACATCATATTAATTATCTTATGAAGCGTTCCGTCTCCGCCGGCGGCAATAACACCGTCGGCATTCAGTTCATGTATGCAGGCACCAAAAAACGGGTCGTAACTTTCTTTTTTAGTACGATACGGAATAACTATGCAATCACGGCTTTGAAACTGGTTGATAATATCATCAAGTTTCTTTTTAAACATCGCATCACCGGAAACGGGATTGTAAGCTAAAAGAAATTTTTTCATTTTACCTCCTGATTAATGTTTTAAAATACCTAATTTCTTAAAGAAACGTATACTCGGAGCACCAACCATCGGAATGCGCTCAATATCCGACTCCATGATACCGCCGATTAAAATGAGTACTATAATATAAGCAGACATGCCGACAAACAGCGAACCGAATGTGGCAACAGCATTACTGCCGAGTTCAAATATCAAAAATTCGTAGCCGAAGTGAATTACAGCCGCCATAATAGCTGCAGCACCGACTGTTTTCAATAACTGGCCGACTTCCATTTTATAATTGATGTATTTATAAAGGAAATACAGATTAATTACAGCCGCAATACCGATATCGGCAACAGTCGCCCATGCTGCTCCCATGATGCCGAGCGATGGTTGCGCCGTCAGCGTCCAGTTTAAAATAACTTTTGCAACAGCAGCGATAACCATGTTTATCATCGGAATTGTCGGATGACCAAGCCCCTGCAAAACACCGGTCGTAACCTGATGCAGTCCCAAAAGAACAATACTGAAAGAAGAAACCCAAACAGCAGGTCCTGCTCCCGGTGCATTGTAAATCAATGAGGAAATCGGTACGGCAAGCATTAAAACAGTTACAAATGCCGGAAAACATATGAAATTGGAAATGCGCATAGCTGCCGCCGTCTGAGCAAAACAGCGTTTATTGTCTCTTAAAGTCCGCGCTTCAGAAATTGCCGGAACAATGCTGACGGCAAGTGAAGCTGTAAGTATTGTTGAAAGATTGACAAGCGGAACAGCCATGCCTGTAAGATAACCAAAAAGTTCCGTAGCCTCATGCACACTGTAGCCTGCTACTTCCAGACGGGACGGTACAATAATAAGATCAAGGTTCGATACGATAGGCAGCATAATGCTGGCTGCCGATACCGGCAGTGCCAATACAAAAATACGGCGGATAATCTTCCAAACGGAAGCCGTCGACGGGTCGGCAACCGGTTTTAGCTCATTGCCGTATGTTTTGACGATATCGCGGTCCAGTTTCCAATGAAAATAAATAAGCACGATAACGCCCGTAACAGCGCCAGCGAGTGCACCGAGCGAAGCACCGGCTGCAGCATATTCAAGACCCCAAGGTAAAAGGAGCTGTGCAAACAAAATCATTGTAATTACACGAAATATCTGTTCGACTATCTGTGATACGGCAGTTGGCGTCATACGCTGCCAACCCTGCAGATAACCGCGTGAACTAGCTAAAATCGTAACGAAGAAAACGGCCGGAGCTAATGCTATGATGGAATAATAAGCACGCGGGTCGCGAACAAACTGCCAGTCAATCAGCCATTGAGCACCGAAATAGGTGAGCAGGCTGAAAAATAATCCTGTGCAGAACATAAAACACATGGATATGCGGAAAATACGCTTAGCACCAAGAATATCCTTAAGAGCAACACGCTCCGCCGTTATAATCGATATGGCGACTGGAACACCGGCTGACGATACGGTTAGTGCTAAAAAATAAATAGGAAAAGCCATCTGGTAAAGACCGATACCTTCCCCGCCGAGTACACGGGATACGAAAATCCAGTTAAGCGAACCGATTACCTTTACCACCAGACTGGCTACGGTGAGAATAAACGTTCCCTTAAGAAAACTTTCGGCTTTATGCGATTTTTTTGAAGAATTTTCTTGTGCGTTAATGGAAAACACCTGCTTTAAAACATCATTTTCTTTTGACTTAAAAGGCTGTATAATAATAGATACAGCCTTAGATAATTTTCATACTAGAAAATTATAGCATTTATCGCTTAACTATGCTAGTATTTTGTTAGCACACACTGGAGTATGAATTTCACAGAAAGGAAATCCGCATGGAATATAACTATCTTGGCTTTGACATCAATATAGGGCGAACAAAACCGGAAAATATCATACATAAAGATGCTGCATGCCCGTTCTGCGATGTAGCCAATTTGACAAATATTATTGAAATACAAGATGACATGATACTTCTGGAAAACAAATATCAGGTTCTGCAGGATGCCTATCAGTTATTAATTATTGAAGGCAGTCAGTGCAATGCCGATATTCCTGATTATTCACTAGAGCACATGTGCGCTTTAATGCGTTTTTGTATAAAACACTGGCTCAAAGTAATTGAAAGTAAAAAATACAAGACAGTTCTGTTTTTCAAAAATCACGGACCGCTCTCGGGCGGAACAATGCGCCATCCGCATATGCAGATTGTCGGACTTAAAAATCTCAGTTCTAAGAACATGTGGGATAAACGCCAGTTTGAAGGTACGGAAATAGCCCGTGAAAATAAAGTGATTATGAACTTATCTACTAAACCGCGTGTCGGTTTCACGGAAATCAACGTAATCATGCAGGGTCTGGATGATATCGACATTATGGCGAAATACCTGCAGATGGGCGTCGATTACATCATGAACCATTTCAGTGCAAATTGCAGCAGTTATAACCTGTTTTTCTATCTGGTTGACGACTGTATTTATGCCAAAATCATGCCGCGCTTTGCTACATCTCCATTATTTATCGGTTATAATATAGAACTCGTTCCGAATAATTTAAACGAAATAGCCGCACATATAAAAGAATTATATTTTACTGAAAAAAATGACTAAGCATCTCCGCATAGTCATTTTTTATATTGCTTTAAACAGGCACTTATTTTAAATAAATCTCTTTATTTAGTGATATAAAGCGTGCTAAAATAGAAAAGATGTTATTTTATAGGAGGATGAAAATTGTCGGAGTTACAAACTGAAATTCAAAAACGACGTACCTTTGCGATTATTTCGCATCCAGATGCTGGTAAAACCACATTGACAGAAAAATTACTGCTGTACGGAGGAGCTATCCACCTGGCAGGTTCTATAAAATCCCGTAAAACTCAGCGCCATGCAGTATCCGACTGGATGGAAATCGAAAAACAGCGCGGTATTTCCGTAACATCCAGTGTATTGCAGTTCGATTATGCCGGCTGCCGTATCAATATTCTTGATACACCGGGACATCAGGACTTCAGTGAAGATACGTACCGCACTTTAATGGCAGTAGACAGTGCCGTAATGATTATTGACGTTGCTAAAGGCGTCGAAGCACAGACGAAAAAATTATTTAAAGTCTGCAAACAGCGACATATTCCGATTTTCACATTTGTAAACAAACTTGACCGCTACGGCAAAGCTCCGCTGGAGCTAATGGAAGAAATCGAGGAAGTGCTCGGTATTCGTTCCTATCCGATGAACTGGCCAATCGGCACGGACGGCCATTATAAAGGCATTTATCACCGTGAAACGGGTAAAGTAGAGCTGTTCAGCGAGGATATCACGCACGGACAGGAAGAACGCCAGTCCATTATTTACGATTTGAACGACCCGCAGGCCAAAGAAGCCATCGGCGAAGATATTTATCAGGCGCTTTTGGACGATATTGACTTATTGGACGTTGCCGGTGAAGAGTGGTCAATGGATAAAGTGAATAAAGGCGAACTTACTCCGATGTTCTTCGGCAGCGCCATGACCAACTTCGGCGTGCGCGGTTTTCTCGAAGAATATCTGCGCCTTGCCCCGCCGCCGCAGCCGCGCATGAGCTCGGACGGACTCATCAGCCCGGATGATGAAAAATTCTCCGGATTCGTGTTCAAAATCCAGGCGAATATGAATCCGGCACATCACGACCGCTTGTCGTTCATCCGTATCTGCTCCGGTAAATTTGAACGCGGCATGAGCGTATACCATATGCAGGGCGGCAAATCGGTTAAACTGTCCCAGCCGCAGCAGTTCCTTGCACAAGACCGCCAGATAATCGACACGGCGTATCCGGGCGATATCGTCGGTCTGTTCGACCCGGGGATTTTCGGTATCGGCGACACACTCTGCACACCGTCGCATAAATTCAAGTTCGCCGATTTTCCTGTATTCCCGCCGGAACGCTTTGCGCGCGTATCCGCCAAAGATACGATGAAGCGCAAACAGTTCGTCAAAGGCATTATGCAGCTTACGCAGGAAGGTGCTGTACAGCTGTTCCAGCAGGCAGGAGCCGGTATGGAATCGTATATCGTCGGCACAGTCGGTCAGTTGCAGTTTGATGTACTGGAATACCGCCTCAAAAGCGAATACAATACTCAAATCGTCATGAATATGCAGCCGTTTGAAGTAGCACGCTGGCTGCGCTTTAAAGACAATCGCCCTGTAACACCTGAAGCACTTCGCGGTGCTGACAGAGGAATGTTCGTTTACGACATGAAAAACCGTCCCGTTCTGCTTGTAAACAATGAATGGGCACTCGGTTGGATACAGGATAACAATCCCGACCTTGAAATGTTCCCTGTTCCGCCGGAAAAACAGGATGCTGAAGACGATATGAAATAAATATAAAAAATGCCCTTAAAAGCTGTCAGCTGTTAAGGGCATTTCTTTATTTATTTTAACCGTTAAGTTTGGCAAGTTCACTGTCCAAAATTTCCTGGATTTTCGGCGTACAGCGGCGGCCATGGCATGAGCCGTTGCCGGCACCTGTTATTTTCTTCACTTCAATAACCGTTCTTGCACCTGCGGCAATTGCTTTTTTTATCGCCGCTCTGTTTATACTTTTACATATGCAGACCTTTGTTAATTTATCCAAGACTAATTGATTTAAATCATTATTTTCCATATACTATTTCTCATAATTTCCTTTCAAAATAAATTTCTATCTTACATTCATTTTTCTTAAAAAAATCAAAAGAAAAATGAACTTATATTTATATCCACCAATCGCTAAACGACTGATTTTTATCATTTAAATGCACAACTTCGCCGATTTTCGGCGTAAGCAGACGGTAATTCTTATCACTGCTTGCCGCTTTTATACGATTGAACGGGTCGGTCCAGTAATGCGGACTCAGTGCAAATTTTCCGCAATGAACGGGAACAACATTTTTGGCTTTGATTTCCACTGCTGCCTGAGCGACTTCTTCCGGCATCATATGCACCTGCGGCCAACTTATATTATACTGTCCGTTTTCCATAACGGCAATATCAAAACCATCAAACATTTCACCGATTTGCCGAAAATGTTTGCCGTAACCGCCGTCGCCACTGTAGAAAATCCTCTTTTGCGGCGTAATGAGTGCAAACGCCGCCCAAAGCGTCTGATTTTTTTCCATCAGTCTGCCAGAAAAATGACGTGTAGGCAGAATATGAAACCGCCAGTTATCTGCAAGTTCAATCGATGAAAACCAGTCACCTTCATGAATGACTGACGGCGAAAATCCCCAGTATTCAAAATGCGCACCGACGCCAAGCGGACAAACAACATTTTTCACCTTGGATTTTAAAGCCATAACAGTGGCATAATCAAGATGGTCCCAATGGTCATGCGATATCAGTAAAACATCAATATCCGGCATGTCTTCCGGCTTATAAATATCTGTTCCCGGAAACGTTTTATTAATAAAGAACACCGGCGAAGCATAATTGCTGAATACCGGATCAGCAAGAATAGTTTTACCGTTAATCTGCATAAAAAAACTGGAATGACCAAACCAGATATAAACATCTTCATTTTTCGGCAATGATTTTAAATCCGTTTTTACGACAGGAAGCAGTTTGTCGGGAAAAACCGTTCCTTTCGGCGGCATTACGATATCTTTCATACTGCTGATAAAATTTTTATCCATAGCCGTCGGTACAATCGGCTCAAAATTTTTAAATTCACCATCAATATAGTACGGTGAATTGATTACTTTCTGCTTAAGTATATCTTTTCTTCCAGCACCGACTTTTGCCTGATTAATAAAGGTTATACCGCCAAAAGCAGCCAGTATGGCTGCAATTCCTGCTGTTTTTAAAAATGTACGCCGTGTATATGTCATAATTATTACCTCATAAAATTTTATTTCTTTATTTCCTTAATAATTAATTATATATATTGGAGTTCACTATAAGTCAAATACTATTGACATGAAGTGTGCTCGAAGGTGTATGATGAATATGATGTATTTTGGGAAAAGTAAGGAAAGTGAGGCATTCTTATGGGCTATTTAGGCGAAGAAATAAAAAAACTCGGCTTCGGTCTTATGCGCCTACCGAAAAAAGATGACGCAATCGACATTGAACAGGTAAAAGTCATGGTCGATAAATTTCTAGCAGCGGGTTTCACGTATTTTGATACTGCCTGGGCTTATTCCGGCAGTGAAGATGCAATTCGCCAGGCATTAGTGGAAAGATATCCGCGCGAAAAATTCCAGCTGGCAACAAAAAACGCCGCATGGATTAACTGCAAAACGCGTGAAGAGGCAATTAACCAATTCGAAACATCTTTAAAGCAGACCGGTGCCGGTTATTTTGATTTTTATCTATTACACAATCTCGGTGAAAGCCGCACACAATTTTTTGATAAATTCGACATGTGGAACTTCGTGCAGGAAAAGAAACAGCAGGGACTTATCAAACATGTCGGATTTTCCTTCCATTCCACGCCGGAAGAATTGGAGGAAATTCTGCAAAATCATCCGGAAATGGAATTTGTACAGCTGCAGATAAATTATGCCGACTGGGAAAATCCTGCCGTACAGTCGAGAGCCTGCTATGAAGTGGCACGCAAATACAACAAGCCGGTAATTATTATGGAACCGGTAAAAGGCGGTATGCTGGCAACTCCGCCGGAAACAGTGCAGAAAGTTTTCAAAGAAGCTAAGCCTGATACGTCGGTAGCTTCATGGGCACTTCATTTTGCCGCTGATTTGGACGGAGTAATAACCGTTCTTTCCGGTATGAGCAATATCGAGCAAATGGAAGACAATATCGCCAATATGAAAGATTTCACGCATTTGACCGAAAGTGAAAGAGCTGTTGTCAAACGTGCGCAGGAAGAACTGGCAAAAATAGATTTAATTCCATGTACAACCTGCAACTACTGTGCTAAAGTATGTCCTAACAATATCGGTATCTCCGGTTCATTCACGGCGATGAATATTTTCACCTTATATAAAAACAAAAAGTTTGCACTCCATCAGGAAAATTGGCTTGTCGGCGGACATGATAAAAAACGTGCCAGCGAATGTATAAAATGCGGTAAATGCGAACAGGTCTGCCCGCAACATATAGCCATCAGAGAAAATCTGGAAAAAATTACCAAAGAATTATTAAACTGAACACGAAAATACTTCCACTGATAAAACGGTGGAAGTATTTTTTTTATTATTTTATGTATCCGGTTGCTGATAAAAATCGTATTTACGGGCAGTTTACAATTTTATAATATATATTAGCACTATACGTATTTATTATTAATCACAAAAAACTATTGACTGATGTAAACTTGTAAATTATAATAAGATACATCAACACAATAGGCAGTTGAAGAAATTATATTATTGTCTCTAAATTCTCAAGTGAATTTATTGGTGGGGAGGAATTATAATGAATTTTGGTAAGAAACGTCTCCGCATGGCAGGACTGCTTTTAGGCATTACCATGCTCGGCAGTGTATTTGCAGGCTGCGGCGGAGAAGAAGCAGCAAACAGTGATGAAATCAAAGTCGGAGCTAACTTTGAAATTACAGGCAACGTTGCTAACTACGGTACGACAGCTAGAGACGGATTTAAACTTGCAATCAAAGAAGCAAATGATGCCGGCGGTATCAACGGTAAAAAAATTACTATCGTTGAAGCAGACAATAAATCCGACCCGGCAGAGTCTGCTAATGCAGCTACAAAACTCATCTCCGATGATAAAGTTGTAGCTATCGTAGGTCCGGCTACTTCCGGTGCCGTACAGGCCGAATCCCAGATTGCAACTGAAAATAAAATTCCAATCATTGCACCATGTGCAACAAGCCCTGATATTACAGTAGAAAACGGTCAGGTCAAAGAATTCGTATTCCGCGGCTGCTTTATCGACCCGTTACAGAGTAATACAATGGCAAATTTTGCCGCTAATGAATTAAAAGCAAAAACAGCCGTTATTTATTTAGACTCCAGCACAGATTATTCCAAGAGCCTTGCTGAAGTATTCAAAAATAAATTCGAAGCCCTCGGCGGACAGGTTGTTATGCAGGAAGCATTCGTTGCTAAAGACCAGGACTTCAAAGCAGCTCTTACAAATATCAAAACAGCTAATGCTGATGTAATCTTCGTACCGGCTTATTATGAAGAAGTCGGTAAAATCGTAAAACAGGCACGTGAACTCGGCATCACTCAGCCGATTTTAGGCGTTGACGGCTGGGATGATACAAAAGTTGTTGATATCGCCGGTGCTGATGCCCTCAATAACACTTATTACGTTACACATTATATCGATACAGACCCTGATGTCAAAGCATTTGTTGATTCATTCACTAAAGAATACGGTCATGCTCCTGGCGTATTTGCCGCTCTCGGCTATGACGCAGGTAAAATGCTCGTGGATGCTATCAAACGTGCAGGCAGCACTGACCCTGTAGCAATTCAGAAAGCACTTGCTGAAACTAAAGACCTGCAGGTCGGTACTGGTAAACTCACAGTTGACGAAAATCATAACTTGATTAAAAACGCATTTATCATTGAAATGAAAGATGGCGTAAAAACTCTGAAAGAAAGAGTAACACCGACAACCGCAGAAGGTTGATAAATTGCTAGGTAAATACAAAGAAGCCGCAGAAATGCGGCTTTTTTTGTGAAGGAGGAACAATTATGGATTTTTTTGAGCAGCTCATACAGCAGCTGATAAACGGCGTCTCCCTGGGCAGTATTTATGCGCTCATTGCGCTTGGATATACAATGGTTTACGGTATTATCAAATTAATCAACTTTGCCCACGGTGATATTTACATGGTTGGTGCTTATGTCGGCTTTTATGCTGTCAGCATGGCACATTTTTCAATTATACCGTCATTGATAATCTCTATGATAGTCACCGGTCTTTTGGGAATTCTGGTAGAACGCATTGCCTACAAGCCGCTGCGCAGAGCACCACGTCTTTCCCTATTAATAACAGCTATCGGCGTATCATTCTTTCTGGAATATACCAGTATGTACTTCGTATCGCCTACACCGCGCACATTTCCTAATGTTGTAGATATTCCATCCATCAATATCGGTTCTTTCATCATCAACGGACAACAGCTGATGATTTTCATTATAACGATTATTTTAATGATAGTACTCACCTACATCGTACAGAAAACGAAAATGGGCAAAGCCATGCGCGCCGTATCCTATGATACGGAAACCGCTCAGCTTATGGGTATCAATGCTGACCGCATTATTTCGTTTACATTCGGTATCGGCTCCGCACTGGCAGCTGCCGGCGGTGTACTTGTCGGCGTATATTACAACTCCATCGACCCGCTTATGGGTATCATGCCTGGTATTAAGGCATTCGTTGCAGCCGTTCTCGGCGGTATCGGCAGTATCCCCGGCGCTATGACCGGCGGTATCGTTCTCGGCGTTGTCGAAGCACTTATTTCCGGTTTCATTTCGTCAACATTCCGCGACGCAGCCGCTTTTGCAATTCTGATTTTGGTTCTTCTATTCAAACCATCTGGTATTTTCGGTAAAAATACTAACGAGAAAGTGTAGGTGGTAAACGTGAATTCATTAAGAAAAAGAGATTTAACGACTTTAATATTGTCTTTAATATTATTCGGCGTTTTATACGCGCTGATGGAAACCGGATTTATCGGTTCTTTCTGGGAACTGAATATTTTTCTCATCTGTATCAATATCATAATGGCTGTAAGCCTGAATTTAATTAACGGCTATACAGGACAGTTCTCGCTCGGTCATGCCGGATTTATGGCAGTCGGAGCTTATGTCGGCGTAGTATGCACCGTTAATTTTCATGTTCCGTTCGGTTTAGCTTTAATACTGGGCGGTCTTGCCGCAGGTGTGCTCGGCTGTTTAATCGGTTTACCGACCCTGCGCTTAAAAGGCGACTATCTGGCAATTGCCACACTGGGTCTTGGTGAAATCATTCGTATCGTCATCATGAATATCGAATATGTAGGCGGTGCAGCCGGCTTTAAAGGCATTCCGCACAATACGACTTTTCCGTGGGTATTTCTTGTAATGCTCTTCACTTTGTTTTTCATTAAAAATTTCGTCAACTCCAAATACGGCCGTTCCTGTATTGCAGTACGTGAAAATGAAATAGCAGCAGAAGCTATGGGGGTTAATACGACTAAATATAAAGTAATGGCATTCACTATCGGAGCAATTTTTGCCGGCATCGGCGGTGGTCTGTTCGCTCATTGTTTTTATATCATCAACCCGTCTTCATTTACGTTTATGGCATCGTTCAATTATTTAATCATGGTCGTTTTAGGCGGTCTTGGTTCCATCACCGGTTCCATCGCCGGCGCTTTTGTCGTAACCTTCGTTTCCGCCGCTCTTGCCAGCTGGCCGGAATTCCGCATGATTATATACGCAATTGTACTGATTTTATTAATGTTCTATCGTCCGCAGGGGCTTTTTGGCTACAAGGAAATAACCAATATAAAATTTTTCCAGCGTTTTAAAGGAGGCCATAAAGCATGAGTGAATTATTAAAAACAAACGGTGTATCTAAAGTATTCGGCGGTCTTAAAGCCGTATCGAATTTTGATATAGAAATAAACGAAGGTGAACTTATCGGCCTTATCGGTCCGAACGGCGCCGGTAAAACCACGGCATTCAATCTGCTGACAGGTGTTTATCAGCCGACAACAGGTACGATTGATTTTGCCGGCAAAAGCATTGTCGGTCTAAAACCGTACCAGATAACGGACAGAGGCATTGCCCGCACCTTTCAAAACATTCGTCTGTTTTCCGAGCTCACAGTACTGGATAATGTAAAAATCGCTTATGATATTCATGCAAAATGCAGTTTATTGGAATCAGTACTGCGTATCGGCCGTTATATCAAAGAAGAAAAAGATATCGAACAGCAGAGCCTTGATTTACTAAAAATCTTCAAACTGGAAGATAAAGCATATGAAGTGGCTAAAAATCTGCCGTACGGGGCACAGCGACGTCTGGAAATCGCTCGCGCGCTTGCCACCAAGCCGCGCCTTCTGCTGCTGGATGAACCGGCCGCCGGTATGAACCCGCAGGAAACGCATGAACTCATGGATATGATACGCTGGATACGTAAGGAATTCGGCCTGACGATACTGCTCATCGAACACGATATGAGCCTTGTCATGGGAATTTGTGAACGCATCTACGTACTGGAGTACGGCAGTATAATTGCCAGCGGTACGCCTGACGAAATCAAAACCAATCCGGAAGTTATCAGAGCATATTTGGGCGGGGAGGCATAATAATGGCAGCACTATTGAAAATAAATGATATAAATGTATACTACGGAGCAATCCATGCTATAAAAGGTATCAGCCTGGAGGTAAACGAAGGCGAAATCGTTACGCTTATCGGTGCCAACGGAGCCGGTAAATCCACAACGCTTCGTACAATTTCAGGTCTGCTGAAACCAAAAACGGGAACAATTGAATTTGAAGGCAAAAACATTGCAGGCATACCGGCGCAAAATATTGTTAAAGACGGTATATCCCAGGTTCCGGAAGGACGCCGCGTTTTTGCGGAAATGACTGTTATGGAAAATCTGGAACTCGGTGCATTTATCCGCAAGGATAAAGATGGCATCGCCAAAGATTTAAAAATGGTTTTTGAACGCTTCCCGCGTCTGGAAGAGCGCAAAAACCAGGATGCAGGCACGCTCTCCGGCGGTGAACAGCAGATGCTCGCCATGGGCAGAGCTCTCATGAGCCGTCCGCGGCTGCTGCTTCTGGATGAGCCATCCATGGGTCTTGCACCGCTTCTCATCAGAGAAATTTTCTCGATTATTGAAGATATCAACAAAACAGGTACGACAATCCTGCTCGTTGAACAAAACGCCAATATGGCTCTTTCTATTGCTAACCGCGCCTACGTTCTGGAAACGGGACGCATCACTCTTTCCGGCGACGCCAAAGAACTGGCAGCCAGCGAAGATGTACGTAAAGCATATTTAGGCGGTTAATTCAAATTGAATACAAATTTTTGCAGGGATTTGCTGTAAATGCAGCGAATCCTTTTTTTATAGAGAAAATTAATATGAGGTGAATGCTATGTTTGTTATCAATAGAATGACCAAAAACCCGATAACAGTAACACCGGATGCTAAAATCGACGAAGTATCCAATCTTATAAAAGTAAAAAAAATACGTCGTATTCCAGTAGTGAAAAACGGCAAACTCGTTGGCTTTTTCAGTGACCGCGACTTAATGCGTGTTGCTCCTTCTCCTGCAACGACACTATCCCGTTACGAAATCAATTCTCTGCTTGCTAAAATGTGCGTTCGTGATATCATGCAGAAAAAAGTTATTTCCGTCAATGTTGATGCTACAATCGAGGAAGCAGCACTTTTAATGTATAAAAATAAAATCGGCGGAATGCCTGTTGTAAGCAATGTCGGCGCAGTTGTCGGCGTCATCACCGAAACAGATATTTTTAAAACATTCGTTGACGTAATGGGTCTGGCTGACGGAAAGACGCGCATCACTCTGGAAGTAACGGACAAAATCGGTGTCGTTAAAGATATTGCCACTATCTTCGGCGAAGCAGGCGTAAGTATCGACAGCCTTATCACCTGCAAAAAGGATGACAATAAATATGAAATTGTTATCCGCGGTGATATCACCAATATCGATGACATGAAACAGAAACTGGAAGCAAAAGGCTATAAAGTAATTCACACCGTTAAAATCGGCTAAAAAAAAGACCTTTAACAGCAAGAACAGATAAAGCTGTTAAAGGTCTTTTTCGTTTATTTCTGTTTAGAAAACAGTAATGTATTAATTTCAGTTAAATTGCGCAGTTTGGCGATATCTTCATCTGTCCGATTGCCGTAAATAGTGATTTTGGACAATTCACGTTCAATTTGATTGAATTCCTCGTCGGTCAATTCGATATCGGCTGCACCGAGATTTTCAATGATGCGTTCTGATTTTCTCATGCCTGGAATTGGTACGATAAAGTCTTTTTTATGCAGCATCCAGGCAAGTGAAATTTGCGCCGGAGTGGCATTCTTGGCAGTAGCAACTTCGTACAGAATGTCGAGCAGCGGCTGATTGGCTTTTACATTTTCTTTGGAAAAACGAGTGATTACGCGTCTGACATCATCACCAGAATATGTCGTGCTGCTATTGTATTTTCCGCTTAAAAAACCGCTTGCCATAGGGCTGAATGCTACAAAGCCGATACCGAGTTCTTCGCAGGTAGGAATTACTTCCTTTTCAAACATGCGTTCCATCATGGAATATTCGCTCTGAACGGCGGTCATCGGTGTAACGGCATTGGCACGGCGTATTTCCTCCGGCGTTGCCTGCGATTGTCCCCAGCCGCGGATTTTGCCTTCCTGTATGAATTTGCCCATGACTTCGGCTATTGTTTCCACCGGAATTTTTTTATTTACGCGGTGCTGATAATAGATATCCGCATAATCCGTTTGCAGATTTTTCAGCGAATTTTCAAGATGATGACGCAATGTCTTTTCCACGTTTTCCGTATTTTCCGGAAGGTGGAATTTCGTAGCAATTACAATATTTTTACGGAATGGTTTAACGCCTTCGCCCAGAAGCTGTTCGTTTTCGCCGTTGCCGTATCCTTCCGCCGTGTCGAAAAAGGTGCAGCCCCGTTCATATGCTTCATGGAGCAGTTTGAATGATGTCTGTTTGTCAGGCGTTTTGCCGTAGCCGTGGGAAAGTCCCATACAGCCGTAACCTACGGCGGATACTTCAATATTTCTCAGTTTTCTTGTTTTCATAATATAATTCCTTTCTTGCTTTTTAACGGAATAAAACATTGAATAAAATTAATCACTGAGCCGTTGACCGAAAGTTAATTTTAAATCCTCTGATAGTAATGGTTTGAGTAAGGCATTTATGCGCAATACATTTGGATGAAGTACGTGGGCATCCACTGCTGCCTGATTTTTCCAGCCGTCTAAAATAAAAAACGCATTTAAATCATCTTTTTCCTGAAAAATATTATAGTAAAGACAGCCTTCTTCCTGCCGTGATGACTCTACATATTCCAAAAGTAATTCCCGCACACGCTCTCTATTTTGTTCTTCACAGCGTAACCGGCAAATGATATGAATTTCGTCTGTTTTTACTGTCATTAACCATACACCGTCCTTTCTGAGTTTTATTATAAAAAAATCCGCATTGAAGCGGAAGTATCTATATGCTACAATGGCATTAACCGAAAGGTTCAAACAAAGGGGCGTTTTTATGTACGATAATCATTTAGACTCTTTTATGAAAGTGGCGGACTGCGGCAGTTTTTCCAAGGCGGCGGAAAAATTGTATATCTCGCCGAACGCCGTTATAAAACAGATAAATCTGTTGGAAAGTGATTTAGGCATTACTTTATTTATACGGAATAATCAGGGAGTAAAACTGACGGAAGCGGGCAGGTGTATTTATCAGAATGCGAAAAAAATTATCCGCATTTCCCGTCAGGCGGTGGAAACGGCAAAAAATATCGAACGGACAGAAAATCAGTCAATCCGCATCGGCACTTCACTGCTCCGCCCCAGTAATGTGATAATATCTCTTTGGGAAAAAGTGCGCCGACAGTATCCTGATATCAAATTGCAGATTGTGCCGATTGACGATACTCAGTCCGCCTGGCTGAAAACATTGGAAAATCTGGGCAGGGATATTGATGTAGTGGCAACGCTTTTTCCATCCACTTTGTGGGGAAACCGCTGTCAGGTACTGGAAATTGAAAAACTGCCGCTTTGCTGTGCCGTGGCGAAAACGCATCCTCTCGCTGCAAAGAAAATACTTGATTTTGAGGATTTATACGGACAGACAATTATAATGGTAGAACGCGGCGATACGAGTTATATTGACTTACTGCGGGATGAAATCGAGAAAAATCATCCGCAAATTCATATTCATAATGTACCGCCATATGATATGTCGGTATTCAATCAGTGTGAGATAACAAACGGGCTGTTAATCACTATTTCAACATGGAAAGAGGTTCATCCCTCGCTTGTAACAATTCCCTGCAACTGGAATTTTTTTGTTCCGTACGGCATTGTTTATGCTCGTCAGCCTTCGCTTAAAGTACAAAATTTCATAAAAGCAATAAAAACAATAGTAAAATAAAAAAACGCAGGATAATCCTGCGTTTTTTTATTGGAGATTTTGACGGAAGAAGTCTGCAAGTTTATCAACAGTCGGATTTACAAACTGTTCTTTATCATAAAGGTCGAAATGAGTTGCACCGTCGAGAATTACAAGTTCTTTAGGCTCTTTTGCCATATCATATGCTCTCTGGCTGAAATAGAGCGTCTGAGCATCGGCACCGGCGATAAGCAGCAGCGGGCGAGGCGAAATTTTATCAATCTGGGCAAACGGATAGAACTCCATCTGACGAACGGTGCTTATATAGCGCAGATTGCCCGTTGCATTCGGATGAGCTCCTCTTTCAGTATTGTAATAGTCATAGGCATTGCGCAGAAACTGCGGTGCGTCAGCCGGTGGAGTTTCTGTTGGTAGAAGTTTTGTAATGCGTGGTTCTTCGCCGCGTGCTTCTTTAGTTCGCTGGTCAGCGATATCTTTAAGCGTTGCGCTACGTTGTTCGTCCGTTACGGGCCATACGTTCTGCAAGCCTTCACGCGCGGCATCGCCGACATCATAAGTCGATACGCCGGCAACAGCTTTTATGCGCGGGTCGGTTTCGGCAGCGGCAATGGTGTATCCGCCGCCGGCGCAGATGCCGAGAGCACCGATTTTTTCAGCGTCCACTTCCGGACGGTTGCTCAAATAATCGACAACACAGCGGATATCTTCCACGCGTTCCGACGGATTTTCATAATAACGCGGTTCACCGCCGCTTTCACCATAATGAGAAGCATCATATGCTAAGGTAATAAAGCCCTTTTCCGCCAGTTTGCGGGCGTAAATGCCAGCAGTCTGTTCCTTTACGCCGCCCCATGGATGAGCCACGCTGATAGCGGGATATTTTTTATTTTTGTCGAAATTAGCCGGAAGATACAGATTACCCACCATATCAATCTGATTATTTTTAAAAGTTACTTTTTCTACCGTAACATCATCATTTTCAGCGGCAAAAGCTGTGTTGCCGCCGATGCAGACGCCGATAATGGACATCACTCCGCTCAAAATCATTGCCGTTATTTTCTTTTTATTCAGCATGAAAATCACTCCTTTTGATAATTAACTTAATGCAATTATATTTCTTTTGAAACTATATGTGAAATACTTATAAAGAATTCATCTATCATGCTTTTGACGCATGATAAAATAAAAACAGCAATAAAAGATAACTCTCTTATTGCTGTTTCTGCTTAAAATTTTTCATAATGAATTTTCTTGTCGTTCCATTTATTTTTCACTTTCGGTATTTGTGCCGGATAACCAAAAGCAATCATCCATAATGGCACGATATTTTCCGGCAGAGAAAAATATTCGCGGATTGGCTCAATCCGTTCCTTATTGGGATAAACACCAATCCAGCAACTGCCGATACCGAGCTTTTTGGCGGCAATCAGCATATTTTCCGTAGCGGCGGCACAGTCCTGCTCGCAGTAGTCGACAAAAGGATTGCAGTTCGTATCGGCGCAGACGAGCATCCCCAGAGCGGCATTTTCCAAAGGAAGCGCATAAGGTGAAAATGTAGCCATTTTCGCCAGTGTCTCTTTATTCTGCACGATTAAGAATTCCCACGGTTGAGTATTCTTTGCGCTGGGCGCGGCAAAACCTGCCTGTAAAATCTGTTTGATTTTTTCCGGTTCAATTTGTTTTGCCTGAAATTTACGCACACTTGTGCGGTTCAAAATATCCTGCATATGAAAACCTCCTATTATTAACTTAACTGATTGGGAATTTTTTTATTTTCACACATGGCGCAGATACCTTCTACACTGCCGAATACCATGCTTTTAACGGCGGCGTCGGTATAAAACGCCATATGCGGCGTATGAACGACATTGGGAAACTGACGCAGATATGCCATTTCTCGATTGGAAATTATATCCGTCTTTAAATCTTGATGAACAATGCCTTCTTCATATTCCATACAGTCAAGACCGAGTGCGCCGATTTTCTTGTTTTCAATACCTTCGATTAAATCCTCCATTTTCATAAGACCGCCGCGGGCGCAGTTGATAATGACGACATTCGGCTTCATCTTGGCGATACTGTCTTTATTGATTAAATGATACGTAGACTCGGTCAGCGGTAAATGCAAAGATATTATATCGCATTCTTTATAAATCGTTTCCAAATCCACATATTCGGCAATTTTCTTTACACCTTCATGCTGACTGGAATTGTACGCCAAAAGGCGGCAGCCGAACCCTGCCAGATAAGAAAGAACGGAACGGCCAATTCTGCCCGTGCCCAAAATACCGACCGTAAGGTCTTTAAGCTGACGTCCCTGCAATCCTTCAAGCGAATAATCATTCACATTCGTGCGCCATAAAGAAGCCTTATAATGACGCAGGCACAGAAGCATCATCATTATGGTATATTCGGCAACGCTGTTCGGTCCGTAGGAAACATTGCAGACATGAATACCGATTTTTTTTCGCATATTCGATATCTATATGATTATAACCGACCGTTCTTGTAGCCAGATAAAAAATACCATGCGTCTTTAAAGCGTCGAGCATTTTTTTATCATATTGGTACTGACCGAGAACGGTAATGCCTGTATAACCGTTTACCAAATCAATATTATCCATGGTCAGTATTTCGGAAGAACAGGTAATTTCAATATTTAAACGTTGCGCAATGGCAGAAAAATAATCCGTTTCATCATCACGCACTTCAAAAGCATATATTTTCATAAAAATCTCCTTGATTTTAAATCCAATAATGAAATTAGAAAAATATTGAACGAATACAATACGCTATTTTATATTGCCAGTATAGATTAAGAATTTTTTATCGATATAATATGTTAATTTAAAGAATAAATATTACGATTTTTTAACTATAAGACAGACACTTTCTACGTGGCCTGTTTGCGGAAACATGTCAACAGGCTGTATTTCGACTGCTTTATAGCCGAGTTCATCCAAAATGGCGATATCGCGGGCAAGTGATGCCGGATTGCACGATACGTAGACAATGCGTTTCGGGCGCATGGCAGCGAATGTTTTTAAAACTTCCGGAGCACAGCCGGCACGTGGCGGGTCCGTTACGATTACGTCAGGACGCAGCCCTTTGCGGAAAAGCTGCGGCATTAATTTTGCGGCGTCACCCGTCATAAATTCGGCGTTTTTAATATTATTATCGCGGGCATTGGCAACGGCATCGCGGATTGCTTCCGGCACGATTTCCATCCCGTAGACTTTTTTTGCTTTTTGGGCTAAAAACAGGGAAATCGTTCCCGTGCCGCAGTAGCCGTCGATAACGGTTTCCCTGCCGGTCAGATTGGCGTATTTTAAAGCGCATTCGTATAATTTCTCCGCCTGTTCCGTATTCACCTGAAAAAATGAAAGAGCGGAGATTTTGAATTTAAGACTGCCGAGTCTGTCGGTAATATGCGAAGCACCCCATAAAACCTTGCATTCCTTACCCATGATTATATTGTTTCTACCCGTATTGATATTATGAACGATACTTGTGAGGTTCGGAATTTTACTGCGCAGGAAATTTACGATTTCACGCACGCGCGGAATTTTCGGCTGTGCCGTAACAAGCACGACCATCGCCTGCGTTTCATCACGGTTGGTGCGTCCAACTACATGGCGCAAAAGACCGTAATGCGTTTTTTCGTCATAGACACTGAGCTTGAACTTTGTCGCCATTTCCCGCACGGCATTGGCAATAACATTATTCGTGTGTTTCTGGATATGGCACATTTCCGTGTTGATAATATTGTGTGAACTGTGCGCATAACAACCTACGATTATGCCGTCTTTTTTCGTGCGTCCGATAGGAAACTGCATCTTATTGCGGTAATGCCATTCGTTGACGGACGGCATGGTCGGATGAATTACGATGTCTTTTTTTATAGCGATATGCTCCATCATATCGATGACTTTCTGCTGTTTTGCATGAAGCTGCGCTTCATAGGAATAATGCTGAAGCTGGCACGCTCCGCAATCGTCATAAACGGGACAGACAGGTTTAATCCGCTCGGAAGCTTTTTCAATAATGGATACGATTTCGCCTGTGGCATAATTTTTCTTGACTAAAGTGATTTTTGCTTCCACCGTTTCACCTGGAAGAGCATACGGCACAAATACGGTGAAGTTTTCATATCGGCCTACACCTTCGCCACTTTGTCCCATACCGGTAATCTGTATATTATATTTCTGTCCGACCTGGACAGGAATTTTTGTTTTCATTAAATAAAAATCCTTCCTTATAAAAATAAAATATTATTTGGCAAAATTTACTGCCGTCAATAATTTTTGCGGAGTATCGATTAAAATATCCGCTCCGTTGGCATTGAGTTCATCGGCCGTACGGAAACCCCACAAAACGCCGACAGCCAACATATCCGCATTTACAGCCGTCTGCATATCCACACCGGAGTCACCAAGATAAACCACTTCCTGCGGTTTTATACTCCAACTGTCCGCAATGGCAAGAACTTTACCCGGGTCCGGTTTTCGTTTCAAACCGGGTTTATCACCGATAATACAGTCGAAAATATTTTCACTGAATAAAATTCTGATGATATCTTTTGCCGCCTCATCATGTTTATTCGTGCAAACACCGAGCTTTATATTCTGTGCCTGCAATTTTTGCAAAAGTTCCATAATACCGTCATACGGACGCGTTTTATCGAGGTTATGCTCAGCATAAACAGCTTTGAATTTTATCAATGCTTCGTCAAGCAGATTTTGTTTATCTTCCGGCAGGGAACGTTCCATCAATTTTCTGATACCGTTACCTACACGATACTTATAGCTTTCAATATCATGAGTAGGCAGATTGTACGAAGACAATACCTTATTTACACTGTCTGCCAAATCGTCAAGCGAATTTACAAGCGTTCCGTCCAAATCAAAAATAACGGCTTTATACTGTGTATCAGTTGCCATTAAAATCATCCTTTCTCCCCGATTATTTCCTGCAAAACGGCGGAAACGGCTTTTAATTTCCACGGCTGCATTTTCAGCACCGGTATTGCCTGTTTGTATTGATGAATGGTAGCCATGATGATTACATCGCTCGTATCTCGACTCAAATCGGCACAATGGCGCGATATGGCGACTTCGCCGCCTTTGCTCAAAAATGTCTGCTTTAAAATATTGGCGGCTTTTGTATTGATGTCCTTCAGTTTAATGACCTTAAATACAGCCTTATCTTTCATAATAGTAATACCGGCGGCGGTACAGCCTATTTCTTCCATCTCCTGCACTGCCTGCACTGATGATGTTATATTTAAAACCTGCGGTTTAAAATCATTATTCATTTTGAATTTATACTCCTCATATAATTTCTATTTATCGTTCATTTTTCTTTTGAAAAGTCAAAAGAAAAACGAACCAAA
>OGYT01000528.1_pt1 | contig 28992 bp, 39 predicted proteins | sample 1576631 | NCBI WGS metagenome assembly OGYT01 (sample SAMEA3541588, study PRJEB24748) | human gut metagenome | biome: human gut; feature: human-associated habitat; material: faeces | place: China | collected 2012
TGTCGAAAAAATCCAGACTGGGCGAAGCGTTCAGCTATGTACTGAATCAGTGGGACGCCCTCTGTTATTACAGTGATGACGGTCTGGCGGAGGTGGACAATAACACAGCGGAAAGAGCGCTTCGTGCAGTCTGTCTCGGAAAGAAAAATTACGTGTTCTTCGGTAGCGATCACGGCGGCGAGCGTGGAGCACTGCTGTACGGGCTGATCGGCACCTGCCGTCTGAACGGTATCGATCCGGAAGCGTATCTGCGCCATATTCTGAGCGTACTGCCGGAATGGCCCTCCAACCGTGTTGACGAACTCCTGCCATGGAACGTAGTACTCACCAATAAATAAGCGTCAATACGGTGCTCCGTTGACGCTTACCAGACCAGTCACTCCCGTGCGGAAGCTGGATCTGAATAAAAAGGCGTACCCGTTCACGGTGATCCAGAACTGTGTCCGGTTCATAAAAACGGCCACTGTCAGGAGAAACACGGGACGTTTTATTGATGAGATCATACTTATCGGCAGGAGACTGCGATGAAATCGCCCAGGTGATATTCTCCGCCTGGTGGCCATCAATACGACTGCTCCCCGGCGTCCATGCAATTTCCAGCGCACTCGCCACGATGATCTCCCTGGAAACTTCAGCCAGCTTTTTGGGTGTACAGAATACCGGGGCCAGCACACACAGGGACAACAAATTACAGCTGACCGCTTCCGGTTTAAGCGAATTGCTCCCGGATTTTTCAGGAAAAGATATTTTTGTCAGTATTTCAGTTAATTCCTTATGCCTGAGAGAATTAATAAAGTACATGATAAGCATCATGAGAAACAATATAACAATAAGCCCTCCGATAACCACTAAAAGGTCAGTATCAATATTATTGCTGTACAGATAGTCTTTAGTGGTCACTGTATTATCCTGTATCACCGGGGGGTATTCAGTTACAGGCTTCTCAGTAAATTGATTATTCTCACCAACATATTCAGCGATATTGTCTGATGTCATAATGACTTTCTCCGGAAGATCCCGGCTTCGCCGGCAACACTTCACGGTCGCACAAAGAATTTGCACAACCGCTCAGTGTTTTAATGTTTATTTCGGAAACGCCGGGAAGTGACAAAATTTATTTTGTTACGTCCCGGGGTTGGACAACGAGCAACGCGAGGCGTCAGCAAGGAGGCCGGTCAGACCAGCCTCCTGACGAGGTTCAGAGAATATTTGCGATTGATTTGGCCAGCTGGTCTTCGAGAACAGGCTTCGCCTCTTCAAATTTCAGGTTAACCTTGTTCGCATTTGAGACCACACGGGTCTGGTATTTATGCTGGTTACCCGTTTCAGTACTGGTCTGAATTTTCGCACCGGATGTGCCCTGACGCAGGGCGGCAACATTATCCGTTGTCACCGTTGCCTTAGTACGCTCTGCAATCTGCACATCCGTGATCATGGTATAGTTCACATCTTCCACCATCGCATCTGCAGCCATACCCACCAGACCAGCAGCAAGGCCTACACCGAGTGTGGCACCGGCAGAATTTGAGTTATAGCCGGTAATACCGGCACCTAACGCTGCACCAACAGCTGCGCCTTCATAACCACGGTTCAGCCATCCCTGAGACTCCCGCAGATCCATCTTATCAGCCTTCAGCACATTCGCCTGAATCCAGTAGTAGGCTTTATCCGGAGAAGTCACCACCTGATATCCTTTTGCTTTCACAGCATCAGCAATTTTGCCCTGCAGCCCACTCATGTCTTTATCAGACGTGTTTTTGATCTGCAGAAATACCGTGCGTTCGCTGGCGGGTTCAAGCCAGATGGTCTCACTCATCTGAGTCTTCACCTCAAGGTTACGCTTCTTGATTGCTGTGCTCATCGCACCACACCCTGAAAGGGCCAGAGTGGAACTGACCAGTGCAACCATCATCAATTTTTTTGTTTTCATCAAATTACCTTTTTTACAAACTACAGTTTTCTTATTGCCTGTCATAATAATCCTGCCAACGAGTCCCAAAAGTATTTCCCGCTGAGTCAAAGCCTCCATGCATAGGATATCCGGTTGAAGGGTTATAGTAGGTCGTTGGGGGCTGTTCAATGCCCCCGAAGTCTAACTTTTCACTCCCATCATATTGGTTTTTGAGTTGATTTTGACCCCATTTTTTTATGCTTATGCAACCACTAACTCGCCTTAATTCGTATAGTGTACCAATGATAAAAACCATCAGGCTTAATAACGGAGAGAGTAAGGAAGATACTGGCATCGTTATATACCAAACACCTTTACTAAACTTAAACTCATCCGACACATTCCGTTTTTTTCGTATTTGAGAGAACAACCATATAAACAGTCCCTGCCATAGCACTATGAAGAACAGCATAAAAACTGTTTCGGCCTTCCCCCAACCAACCAGATAGCAGGCGATAAACTGTATCACCGTTACCAGAGCAATATGGGCTAGACATCTCATTATCATCTCCCAAACACAGCATTATTACTTATACTTATCCTGATACTCCTTTGCCCTTTTCATCAGTTCCTGTGGACTGTCAGCCCCGGGCATTCTTTCCTGAACCGACTTTTCTTCATTATATTTATTATTCTGAGATAATGCCTCTGTTTTATGGTGATTCTGTAGTTCAGAATACTGTCCTCTTACAATATTTTCCTCGCCACGTATGCTGTTCTGAGTATCACCTATATTCCCTTTATATTCTGTGACCATATTATCAACCTGATGTTTTACATCATTACGGATATTACTGTCCTGCGTTCTTTGCTCAATAATGGCCTGATGCCCCTGATGATCAGCAATAATATCCTGGCTGCCACCACCCGAAGGTACGCTCTCCATTCCTTTACCGATGTCCCTACGGGATTCACGCCAGGCATTATCAACACCAGGCTGCACCTGTTCCTGAACAAAAGACCACGCCATAGCCCGACGGCGTTCTGCAATCTCCGGCGAACTGGTATTTGTCAGAATAGCTTCTGCATCCTGCGGTGCGCGTTTCATCACATACTGTGCAAACTGTTGCGACAGGTCTTCACTCATCTGCCCACTCATGCTTTCAGTACGGGATGCCATTTCAGCATATTCATGGCTGCGGGTCATATTCGTCGTGTACTGGTCGTAACTCTGTTTTGCTGAGTTCAGGGCTGCAGACAGCTGGTCCACACGGGAATCGGCATTATTGTCCGTATGGCTGCCGGACTCACTGACCTTGCGACTGGTAAAGTAATCGCTGGCCTCTTTAAAGTCTTGTGTAGCCCTGGCATCGATATCATGACGAGCATCATTGCTGGCCCGTGAACCACTGCTGGCCTGATGCGCATCATCATCACTCCAGTCAATGCCAGCCCGACCACCGCCTCTAACGCCTAATCCTCCACCAACACCAAGAATTTTAGGTTTAACCCCCCATTCAGCATGAGCATCTCCATACATCCCGGCAGAAGCTCTCGTACTTCTGGATGCCAGTTCCTGAGTCGCCTGCTCATTACTGATATTATGCGCCTTCGCATAGCTTTCCACTGCACTGCGCATACGGCTGGCCATCATGGAGTCCTGTGCGCTCATCGTACTGTCAGCACCACCTGTGACAGAATCACTGCTCCCCCGGTTAGAACCAAACTGACTGAGCGAGTTCCAGGCACTGGCAATACTGCTGCTGAAACCATGCAGGGCACTTTCTGCTCTGTTCGACGCCTCCCGGGCCATTTCCTGTTGTGCCGCTGCAATCTGACGCGTTGCATTGATACCGACCGGTAAACGGGACATCGCTCCGCTTGCATCCATCACCATATTACCGTCACGGGTCTGTGTGGCAGTTGCGCCACTGCCGGTCTGGTACATCATCTGACCAAACGACGTGGTGCTGTTGGTGCTCCAGCTGAAGCCGTTCACGTTTTCCGTCTGCATGTTGCCGTAGGAGTAATTACCGTCAACCACACTGCCTGCTGCACTGGCCGTCGGACTGATAGAGGAAGAGGCGAAGTGGCTGTACACGCTGGAAAAACCTGCGCCAAGGCCTTTTACCATCATCCATGACAACGGGGGGATCATGACAGATATATACCCGGCAGTGGACGCCAGATCGGAGTATTTCAGCTGTATCTGAGAGAGTTCAGAGAGCACGACCGGTGCACCATTCTGCTTTGCATAGAATGTCATGGCACTGTTCAGAATGGCATACAGCAACGGCCAGGTCTGGAACCACATCAGAGCAAACACATAGCCTCTCAGAACAGACAGCGTCAGTCTGTTGAAGACAGCCGCCAGTACCAGGAGCGGGAAGATACCAATGGTAATGCCCACCAGAATGGTCTGCACCATCGGCAGGTTTCGCATCAGCACATGACCAATGGAGACATGTGCCAGACGCTGTTTCTCCATCGACGAGGTCGTGGCCAGACTGACCAGGCTGGCGGTATCACCGTTACGGGCTGCATTACTGGTGATACCCTCTTTCAGGGCATTCATGGTGACGTTCTGGCGCATAATATGGCTGGCAGACTGGCTGGAGCCGTAGAAATAACTGTAACTGTCACTCACCAGTTGCCTGAATAACAGGTCCGGGTCCGGTCTGCCGCCAAATATCTGCTGCACATAATAATGCCAGGTCTTGCCTCCCGTCTTTGTATCGAGATTCAGCCTGTCTTTCAGCGTGACCGACGCATCTTTACAGGTTATGAAATTATTATTGCTGTCATAAACGCCCCGTAGCGGGCTGGGCCGGGAAAAAATCAGCGTGTAGGGGTCACCGGAGGCCATCAGGTCTTCCAGCGTGTATTTGTGGTTCAGGTAAATATCACCCAGCACGCAGTTCTGGACGTAGTCCTGAAACAGATTGATGATTTCCGGATTCCGGGACAGAAAATCGGTGCTTTTCACAATCAGGTTCGCCCCGAACAGCATGCCTGTCTTGCTGTAGGTAGCGCTGTCAGGCTGGGTGAATATCATCTCGTAGCTGGCCACCATTGCATGCCCGATACGGGTCGTCAGTGAAAGTGGCATCGCCAGTCCGACCGGCACATTATCCACCCGGTGAACTTTGACCAGGTCACTGTTATCAATAATCTGCACCGATGTACGGACATTAACCAGCAGGCTGATAAGCACAAACACGGCCACCCAGCCCAGCAAATCCATCACGTTGTGCCGCTGTACCCACATCACGGCCACCGCGAGAACAGACAATGTGAGCGCAATTTTTTCGATGGAATCCCACGTCCGGGTTCCCATAAAGGCGGCAATGGCGTTCAGGTTATTGCGTAACCACTCACCACCGGCAATCACATAGACTTCATTCACAGCGTGCTCCCTCCGAAGTGATAGTTGTTCTGGTAACGGCTGAGCATGCGGGCGGACAGCTGCTGGCGCATGTAGCTCATCTGACGGTCAACAACCAGCAATGCATCCTGCTGGACCTTTACCTGCCCCTGGAAAACCGCAATCTGTTGCTGTGCCTGATTCAGATTCTCCAGCACACTGTCCAGCACGGTCTGTGGATAGTTCCCGGTGGCAATCATGGCCCGGGCCTGCTGAAGCAGTTCCTGAATGTACTGGAGCATGATGTCGTAGCCGATATAGTCCGTCAGCTGGTAAACCACGCTGCTGGACACACCGAGCATCTGCGGATCAATAAGATATTTAAAGACGGGGACGGTGGTGCTGGAAATGAAGCCTTTTTCCCTGTCATCCAGTGGAGTATCACTCACCGCTTTATTCTGAATACTGGTGAGCAGTTTTGTAATCTGTGATTTCAGGGCTTTATCCCGGGCGATGGTCACATTTGCATCCGCCACCACCTTCAGACACTTGTCCGAATCGTTACAGTGGTAAATTTTTGCCGTTCCCCCCTCCATAATTGCCCGGAGGATATCGCGGTCAGTGGTGCGTGCCGGCAGGGGGGTAATCTCGCTGTCTTCCCCAAAAATCAGCGTACCGGTGAGCGTCATAATAAATTCTTTCAGTTCTTTGTTACCATCAAGCATCCTGTTTTTGGACAGCGAGTCCCAGATGATATTGATGTTCTTCAGCACCCGTTCCTTATCTTTGTCACTGGCCTTGTCACGAACAGACGATGACTGTCCTCCGACCGTGCAGCCCTGACGGGACGCGGCCCAGTCAGCAAAAATATTGCTCTCACCGGCAATGTCCTGACAGACCTTCTGCTGTGACACCTGAGTCTGAGGAAATAATCCTCCGACAATCCCCTGCGCCACCTGACAGGAGCTGAGGTTCATACTGTTAATGTCGCTTGCCATTTTCTGCAGGAAGTCTTTTGCGGTTTTGATTTCCGGCACCGTTGTCTGCAGGGCAAGGTCAAAAAAGTAACCGGCAGCATTGCTCATAATCTGCTTAACAAAACGCTGCAACTGATCGCCATTAATAAAACTGAACGAGCCGAGATAGGCGTCGATGCCGCCACATCCGGCATTGATATCCGGCAGCGTCATGGAAATCAGCTGAACATTTTTGACCTGAGTACGGGCATACAGGGAGCCACCGTAAGCATAACCGGCGGCCTGCCCCTGCCAGACGCCCGGCTGTGTGGTATTGGAGGCGAAGCCCAGCTTGTTAAAGAACTGATTCATGTCGCTGTTCACATCCGCTGACGCTGTGGGTATGGCCGTCAGTAAGGCGGCACAAAGAATAAAAAGAGGTTTAATGCGTGGCATCATTCTTGCCCTCCCTTAATTCGTTCTCCCGGCGCATACGGCGTTTCAGCAGGAATATCCGGACACCCCCAAATATTATTTCGCACAACGGCGACAGAGAAGCCGCAGCAAGAAAACCAGCTGCAAGCGCATATAACATAATCGGAATGACATACATCAGGGTGTTCCACATATAACGAAAATTATTTAATTCCGGGTCAGCTTTCCACGAATCAATACCGGCACTGAAAAAATCATGCATAACGTTCCTTACAATCAATCCGGCAGCAAAGAAAACCACAAAAAGCCAGAAGTATTTTTTTGCATTATCACAACCACGTTCAATCTCCCTTTCAATTTGTTTGATTCCCGGTTCTGTATCATTTATTTTTTCTTTCATCATAAGTTCCCTCTGATATTTCTGATAATTTATTCAGGCTGGTCATGCGGCTGTAATATATTTCAGACCCCAAAATCCATCCCACAATTGCCCCCACAAAAAACACAACAGAAACAGAAAAGGTAAGGCACAGCGAAACGACAATTTCCACAGGGCTGGCGGGATAAAAAAGCCCCTGACGGATAAAGGGGATATTCAGGCTGACGATTATTCCCGTCGCGATGCCGGATATTCCGGCAATGAGTAACACCACCTGCTTATTTCGCACCTTTTTCCTCTCCGTACATCTGCAGAACGGTATCCATCCGCGCCATAAAACTGGCGGCATCCGTTGCCCCCTGTAAAAGCGGTAATGCCTCAAGCGTGTTGACGTTGACCAGGAAGGTGGTCGGTGTGGCCACCGGGATATTCGGGAAGAAGGTCTGCATCACGTCCGGTGGCACCGGTAATGCTTCCGGAAAGGCGGTATCCCCCTGACCATCCAGGGTGTAGGGAAAAACAGAAAAGCCGTACTGCTGTGCCAGCTGTTTCAGTACCGGGTCAAACTGGTGACAGTAAGGGCAATGCCCCTGCATAAACAGCACCACCTTCCAGTCGGCCAGGTTAACCTGCCTGCCGTTGCTGAGGCGGAACCAGCGGGGAGCCGGCTTTTCTGTTCTGGCTGACGTGCCTGCTGCCGGTTGTGCAGGCTGCGCGGCCATGCCCTGCGGATTCCAGAGTCGTTCAATTTCATCCCGGGTGGAGGCCTGCACACCTGTGACCATTATCAACAAAATGACCGGCAGTAATTTAGTGAGAGACATGTCCGCCCTCCTGCTGCCCTTCCATCATGGCCTGTTGCCTGGCTTCCAGTGCCTCACGCTCTTCCCGGCTGACACGGGCAATCCATGCATCCAGCACCTGGTATGCGCCGAACAGCACAAGGATGGCCGCAATCAACTCCGCCAGAAAAAAAGCCATCCAGGGTTTGCTGTAAACAAGACGGGCGACGATATGAAACCAGACACCCAGGGAAAATACCCACATTCCCGTAATATCAAGCCGGGGTAAAGAGAATCTGCGTTTACTTATCATGTTAAACTCCGGTTATTATTTACATGAGAGTATTCATGTCTGTAATATTCGCGTTTGTGTGATATTAATCAGAGGTACAAATGAAAAAGTTATCTTTTAAAGAAAAACTGGAAATAGTGAGAAACATCATAAGAGAGTCATTATCAGGTAATGCGGCTTTTGCTTTACTGGTGTATTCATTATTGCACTCCCTCCCCATTAAAACCTTTGCTGATTTATTTGTGACGATACTGTTATTTATAGCGATTATCGCTGTTGTGATATGGCTATTTCTAATCATCTATGTTTATTTTGTGAGTTATTCAGAAGTCACTGGATAGCAGTCTGGTTTATCCTCTGGTCTGTGGTAATCAACCTCACTATTGGATTTGGCATTTATGACAAATTAGCACCAGTCACTTCACTAATGAAATAATAAAAAACCACATCACTCCAGACCATATGGCTGACAACATAATACAAACAAACATCCTTCTGAAACTGTCAAACTTCGTGATAACCGGTATGGTACTGACTGCCATTGAAACAACCGGTACGGCACACTGATTCATAACCGCACCACAAAGAAACAAGAAATTATCTGGCAGCATACATACACTTATGACATTTACTACAAAGAAGACAAACGAGCTCAGCAGATAAACTCCTTTATTATTTGGTCCTGTAAAGAAATAACCAACAACCCCCACGATAAACAGGCTGGCACCTGTAAAAAAACACAAATCCCCTGTATGCATATATAACCTTTGGTTAAAAATTCGGTTTAAAATCTTCAGAAACGTTCAGGAACTGTTTTGCCAGGTCATCCTGCGAAATAAAGCCGTATGATAACGGGCGAACACTGCCCTGTTTCGGGTCAACCAGCATCATGGCCGGGAAATATTTCACGCCGAGGCGCTGCGCCTGCCCCTGGTCAGTCCGGGAATCCGGCAACAGCGGATTAATCACGCCATCCACGGAAACGGGAATAACACTCAGACCATACGTATCCCGGAAGCCATTAATGACCTGCGCCAGCTGCCCGTCGATGGGGTCCTGCCCCCGGTAAAAAAACATGATGCCGTAGTGTTCAGCCAGTTTCGCAATGGCCTGTCGCTGCTGCGCCTGGTCTGCCGCCAGCTGGTTCCGTACCGTGCCGTTGTAATGGCTGTACTGCAGGTTATAGTCCAGTTCAGGATGTGCCAGCATGGCCTTTCTGGCGCTCATGGTAAAAAGCCCGGCCTGCTGAGTCCAGTAATTCTGCAGCCGGAAATATTTCACAAAATTATCCACGCCGGGATACAGAATGGCTTCGTACAGCGCCCGCTTTGTTGCCGTCTGCAGCGCGGCCAGTTTCTGCATAATATCCGGCTCCTGACGGGGGGCTGCAGGTACTGGTTTATTTTCTTTTTCCTTCGGATTTATTTTCTCGTTATACCACTGCCAGCCTGCATCTTTTCCTGACGCCGGAAAAATAAAGCAGCAGAGTAACAGTGGCAGTAATGCTTTATTCATCTTCATTCCTTTCATCACTTTTTCTTTTATCATCAGGTTTCTGCAGGTCAGTCAGGGCAGAAAAACAAAAATACAGAATAAACAGGAGCACACCGGAGTAAAAAATAACAAAACAGGCAGCAAGCATCTCACCTGCAGTGGTTTCTTTTACCGTATCCCACGACCAGATAATTACCGGGGAAATGACAATCGCTGTAATCAAAAGCCGGATAAGAAAATCAATAAAACGGTTCGACGTGAATATGACTTTCATCATTTCCCCCGGTTATTTTCCCTACCTTACTGTCCTGCCTGCTTCAGCTGGTCAGCAATCTGTTCTTTTACTTTCTGCGTCAGAACGCCACTGTCCGGGATTTTCTGGTTATTCATCAGGTCTTCGTAGAAGTTAGTGAAATCCAGTCTGTCGAACTGAATTTTCTGCAGCTCATCAACCGTAACCCCCCGACAGTCAGGATGCTTCGCACTGCCAAAACTGATACGCAGCTGACCGTTGCGCCCCTGCTGCTGGACTATCTGCGCCAGCTTCGAATCAAACTGACAGTAGCTGCGTTTTTTCTCCAGACAGACACCCAGCACTTTCTTCGAACAGAACTCTCCGACACTGACGGTCAGTTTGTTTGATTTTGCTTTAGCCAGGGCTTTTTCATCACTGCTGCATCTGGCCAGCCCGATATCCTGCCCCCAGCCGCTGTCCTTACAGCAGTTGCTGTATCCGGCTGCTGCCTTCTTACAAAATTTCGCCTGACCGGTGAAAGCACGGACATCCACCCCGTTCAGCGCCGCAACATCCTTACCTGCAGCGGCCAGTGCCGCCAGCTGAGAAACGGCTTCGGCAAAATCATTACTCTTCCCGCTCTGAGCCTTATCGCATTCGCCATCGAGACAGAAGACGTCTCCCCCACAGACCATCACTTTCCCGGATGTTTTTGACTCACAGGAGTACGTGGCATATTCATGCAGACAGGCACCTTCTTCGGAGTAAAAGGCGCACTGGTGTGACACCAGGGTACAGGCAGGATTGTCGGTGTAGGTCTGACAGGTTCCCTTGTCTGCTGACTGTGTGACATACGTGTCCCGGTATGCCCAGCAGCTCTGGTACATGCTGTATGACTGACCGTCTTTCACCAGCGTCCTGTTCCCGCCAGCCTCCGTACATTCTGTTTTTGTCAGTTTCCCCAGCTCCTTGCTGAACGGGCAGCTTTCAGACCAGACAACATACGGGGTGTACGAGGCTTTTTTTACCCTGACAACCAGACGCAGCTTCATTGCCGTATGACGTCTGAATTTTGTATTCCCGACCCGGACGGGGTGAGATGACGTAAAAGCAACACCGGCAGTCAGTGTTTTCTGTACTGGTGTAAATGAGGCATCAGCTGAGTATTTGGCATTCCAGCTCAGTGGGGTTCCCAGTACTGTAATTGTCATAGGTACACTCTTCTGCAGGTAAGTACGACTCCAGCTGTAATGTGCATCGACAATTTCACCGGTAACGGGAGAGGTAATGGAGACAACATACTGACCATTCACTTCTCGTGCAGGTAGCTGACTCATTTCATACTCCAGCGTCCGGGTTTCCCATGTGGTGCTCCCCTGCAGCTCCATACGGGCAGTTCGTGTGCAGTACTGCTCCACCTGTAAATCCCGCTCACAGGTGTAATTCGTGTATTCACTCCGGCTAATCTCCTGCGCACTGCACTGCTGTCCGGTATTTCCCACAATGCTGTCAGCCCGGTTCACCACATCCCTGCCGGTCTGAATGAACGGTGCATCCGGTGACAGAATGTCTTTCGGCTTGTTCATGAATGACTCTGTGATAGTTTTTCCGGTTTCACCGGTCGCCCATTCCGTGGTGCCGTCATTTTTCAGGCCGCCATCCCCGCCGGCAGTCACGCCTCCGTAATATTTTGTCTCGTCCGGATTCGCGTTATAGCCGGGGATACTCTCCTGTGGCTTAAAGCCCTGAATACTGCCTGTACCCTGCCCCTGAATCTGACGGGCAAAATCAGAACCCGCCCGGTAATCACTGTTGCTGTCAGCCTGTGCCACACTGACTGCCAGCCCCAGCAGCAATGGCAGAAGACGTTTCATACCTCACTCTCCCTCTGATATTGCTCAAACCAGAACACGATTGGTTTGTTCACCACCTGAATCAGCCCGAACCGTTCTGCGGTCCTGAAATTCACGCTGCTTCTGCGCCCCGTTCAACCTGCAGGGACACCTGCGTTCTGAACATCTCCAGCGAATATGTTGTTTTCAGCAGGTTGCACGGCGCACAGGCCGGGACGAGGTTTTCCGGACAGTCGGCCTCCGGTCTGAAAACATCACCGGTGGATTTCAGCCTGAAAATGCGCTTTTCTGCAGCCTTCATGCACTGCTCTGACTTGCGGAGCACCGCCTGAACATGGTCGGCATGCCATCCTTTCTCCGGCAGTTCACAGCCGCAGTACGCACAACGACCGCCGAATTTCATACGCAGTTTTTCCCGCTGCTTCTTTGTCAGCGCCATCAATTCCTCCTTACGGGAACAGATTTACGGATTCAGTAAGCGGACCAGCGTCCTGAAGTCTGCACGCAGTGAGCGACGACAGTACCGGTGATACCAGTGATGAGGGCCTTCAGGCTGAAGCCGGAAACAGAGCTGAAGGTCACTGTTAAAAGAAGCCCCGACGGACCAGCCCCACAGCAACCGGGGCATCATGGACTCCGCATCCTGCCGCAGTCGCTGCTCAAGAAGAGCCGCCTTTTTTACCGGACAGACAAAGGCAATATAAGGCGGCAGTTTCGTAACAGGGAAACCATGCCCCTGACAGGACGCATATGTACGAAATCCGTGAACGTTCATCGCGGCCACCAGTGCACGGATGTCCGGGTCAATCCGGTAATAGCCTGCAGGTAAACTCATTGCGACTTATCCCCGGTGCCGTCCAGCATTCCCTGAGCCACCTGCCGGCAGTCTCCTGTGGCGGCCACTTTCTCCAGTGCCTGCCTGACGCGCAGATTTCCCCGGATGATGTCGAGCCCCTGGCTGCAGAACACCACCAGGGCCGGAACGCTGCGAATGCCGTACTGTGAAAACAGCGTCGGGTCGATCTGAACACCATCAGTTGCGCCGTCTTTCACCAGGGACAACACGGCGTCAGCCGTGGCCTTCAGGTCGTTGTTCACCATGCCCCGCAGCGTGGCGGGAATACCGTAGTGCCGGGTTTCGCCCAGCATTCGTTTCAGCCCCTCTTCGGGAATGGAAAACGACACAAAATACAGGGCACCCTGCCGGGGTTTTCCGTCCTGCGAAGCCTGCTGTTTACGAACCAGCTCATCCAGGAAATGGTTATCTGAACGCTGAAGGGGGTTTTCCAGCACCTGTTTCTCCGCCCAGGCTTTCAGCTGATGGTCAGGTTTTTCACGCAGTTGTCTGCTTAAATTTTCCTGCTGCTTCAGGAACTGGCGGTTTTCAGGAGTGTTCACATTGTCTGAGGCATGAACAGTGATATGCATCCCTGCAGTCAGGGCAAAAAGCGCAAATATTTTCCAGTTCATGATATATCCTGATGGTATTGTTACAATTTAATTACCCGTAGGGTTTTCTCTCAGTTTTTCTGCCAGTTTTAAAAAAGCATCAAACTCTTTCTGACCTGCACATATCTTACTGACTGTAACCGACACGGTCATTCCTGATGTGTTATTGGCAGAGTCTTTAATATTATTATGGACGGGGGCATTATCGGGACTGAAAATATAAACCTTTTCTCGGGGATAATTCCTGTCCACCTCCTCCCGCCACTGAATCTGTTCTTTATCAAAACGGTGATACATTATTGAGGAAAACCGGCACAGCCAGTCGTCAACACATGACAGCTTATCCAGTAATTGTTGCGAATGACGGACCTCACAGGCAAGCTGCCGGCACTCCATAATGCACCGTGACACACCACCATTTGCATTCACAAGTGCTTTCATCTCCAGCAGAACACCCATATCAAGTATTCTGGAGCCATATTTTATATTATTACTCATTACACCCTCCTCTGTTTTTGTTTACACATTTACCTGGCATAAATATTATCTGTATTACGACACCTTGATGGCGTATAAACATTGCAGCTCCTTTCTCTGTCAGAATTGAAGGACAATACAATAACACCATCAAACAACAGTTCGATAAACTCAGACTCACATGAGTCTGCAACCACAACCAGGCGTTTATGATATTTTCTGGCCTGTTTAATTAATCTGATAACTTTTGATGTTATTTTCTTTTCACTCAGCCTGACTCCGTCAAGGATTAGCGTCTTTTCAGGCGTATTCAGAAAATCAAAATTATCAATATTTTCATCACAAAGCTGGTTATACCCCGCAGAGTTAAGAGTTTTAAAGTTGTAATACCGTGAATCACTATCACTGATTCTTATTTCAGTCAGGAGAGTTGACTTGCCGGTACCATCTTCCCCCTTAATCAGAATGCGGTCTTTAAAGTTCAGCATTAATTCTGTTGCCTGTTTATACATAAAAAATCCTTCAGAATTAGTAGTTTTACAGAAACACACAGTTACGTTTACGCCACATCAGGTAGCCGAAGTTTTTCTTTGTGTTGGGCGGATTTTTTCCCGTCTCCCAGCGCATCACACTGCGCCCGAACGGATGGCACTGCCCGCTGTCCGGATACATATTCACCATCTGATAACGCCAGCGTTCTTTGGGCAGGATTGGGGACGGATATTCATTACAGACGGCGTTATTTTTCCCGATGGTTTCCATAATCATGCCCTGACGGTGCAGTTTGAATGCCATGCGTTCACTGACCAGCAGGGAGGACTGCAACGGGCTGGACTCATTACTCACCTGGCCATTGAACGGGTACATACTGCCCTGCGAACCGGCACACCAGAACAGAACATCGAGAGGCATATTAAAGGCGCTGGCAATCGCATCTGCTGCACAGGCCCCCTGTGCTATCGGATTGGCAAAAATGACGGCTTCCGGATTGAGAATGGTGGTCAGGCTGCTGTCCGTCCAGGTGGGGTCGATTTCAGAAAGATAAGCGATATCCAGGTCACCACCTTCCAGACAGCCCAGCGATGTGATGATGTTCAGCCAGTACGTCAGCGGGTATTTGTACCAGTGAACGTGATAGAACGCCCCGTTCACCTGCTTCTCATCCTTTTTCGCCGTTCCCTGTGCCGTTTTACCAAAAGCCGGCAGGCTGAAGCCCAGGTTCACCATGCATCCCGGTGACCGGGTGACGTCCGTCAGCGCCATCGGCTCCCAGTAACCAATGGCCAGCCCGATACGCCTGAACAGCGGCGGCGGTGCCGGACAAATCTGAATGGGCATCGACGGGTTCGCCGTGTCGGGGACCTTACCCTGACTGACTTTGATACTGCCCAGCGAGAGCGGGAAAATACAGCTCCAGCAGATATCCGTGATCGGGTTTACAAAACGCCCCTCACAGGCAGAATCCGCAGATGCCGCAGGGACATGACCGGCGAGAAGGAATAACATCAGCAGCCACAGTCTTCGCTTCATTTTCTGCCCTCCTCTGCCGGAATAAATTCCACCTTCAGGAAGCGATCGCCGGGAACGGCGCTCACCCGTGCCGGGACCTGATCGATGCCGAGGCGCTGGCAGAGCACACCGTTCTGGTCAAAGTAAATACGGCTGTCCAGCGCTTTCTGCATCTCCGGGATACTGCCCTGCACGAGGATAATTTTGCTCTCCAGTGTGGGCGGCGTCTGGCGTTTCATCCAGGCCACCTGCGCCGGATCATCGCCATTGATGAAATACAGCGTCTGGTTAAAAGGCACATACTGCAGCGGATTCATCACTTCACCCTGACGGGCAAACACCCGCCCTTCGTTATCCCGGATATCCGCCGCCAGTCTGACGGACGGGTCAAACAACCGGCTGCTGTATTTCTCCGTGCGTCCGATACCGGGCACAGCAGGGGGCCGCAGACTGTTACGGATCACCCGCTCCTTAAAGGCATCCATTTTTCGGCCCATCTCACCGGAGTGCTCCAGTGCCGTCAGGCGCTGCATGATCACCGTCAGCATGTCCGGCTCCTTTACCGGCCACAGATCGCCCCAGGTGCCAAGATCGGCGGCGGCCACACTCTGCCCCCATACCAGCAGGGCAATCAGCCCCCGGCATCTCATGGTTCCGCCCTCATTCGCCGGGCAATATCCTGCTGGATTTCCCGGGTGATATCCGGTGCCCCCTGTACCACAGCAGGCGACACCAGAATGACCGCGTGGTGTTTCTGCTGCCACGCCTGCAGGCTGGCTTCCAGTGCCGTGTTAAAACGCGCTGAAAGGGCTTTTGACTGTGCTTCTGACAGTTGTTTCTGACTGGCGCTGTCAAAAAATGCATCCACAGTCTGTTTCATGTTGAAGGCGGCAGTCACCGGTGCGTTCAGTCTGACAATGCCGTAACTGACGGCTGCGTTCAGTAACACCATTGCCAGGCATCCCGGCACCGTCCACCACCAGTGGCTGCGTCGGGGGGCCGTAACATCAGTCGTTTTTTGCGTTGTGGTCATGCAACACTCCTGTATTTCTCATGTTCTTCCAGCCAGGCTTCCAGCGAAGCCATCTCCGGCCCTGACTTCTTCCACGCCAGCTGCCACACCGCCTCATGAATACTCAGCCCCTCTTTACGTTTCTGCTGCACAAACTCAAAATCCGGGCCGTCAGAGCTGTACATGGCGCGGCTTAACGGGTCCACAAACAGGCGGTGCCAGGAGGAATGGTTTTCCACCTGCAGCAGGAAGGAACTGAACCACTGATCTCTGGCCGCACCAAACTTACCAATCATGTCGCGCTGCAGTGGCTGGAACTGGTCCGGATACAGCTGGTTGTATTTCGCGAACTCCTTCGCACTCTGTTTGAGGATAATTTTGTAGGAGGAGTTACCCCATGCCGCACGGGCCGCACTGGAGGCCTTGTCAGAGTCAAAGTCGACGATGTTCTGTGTGATGGTGATATAGGCACCGGTATGACGGCGGGCGGTACGGTAACCTTTCTCAATAAACTCACCAACCTTGTGATTTTTGAAGTCCAGCAGACGCCACCCCTCATCAATGACGTTCAGTTTTTTGAGGTTACGCGGCGTGCGGTACATCCTGTTCTCAATGTAGATAATCAGGGAGAACATCACCGCAACAAGCAGGGACGGACGGTCTTCCAGTCCCCCCAGCTCCAGCACCACCATTCTGGCATCATCCCGCAGGGACGGCTCATCAGAGTTAAAATACCGGCCATAAGTGCCGTTGGCAGTGTACTGGTCAAGCAGCACAATCATTTCATCCAGACGGCTGCGGATGGTCGGTGATCCGGCATACTGCTCGCTGTCACTGGCGTTTTTCAGGAAATCCACCACATCATCGATGCGCGCCCTGTTCTTTTTAGCCAGCCAGGAGGCTTTGACCGCCTGCAGCAGCAGACCTTCATGCACTTCATCCAGGTTACCGTTGGGGCTGGCCATCACCGACAACTGGTCGCGGACACGCTCCGCTGACTGGTCGATATCGGTGATGTTCGCAAACGGGTTAAAACGCAGGGTTTCACCGTCCAGATACACACCGCCCATGTTCTCACACAGGGACTTGTAGCCATCCCCCATGTCAAACACCACGGCAAAGCCCCCGGAGTCCAGCACGCTGCGGATAAGGGGCTGTATCAGTCCGGTTTTACCGGCCCCGGAGGTGCCACAGACCGCCATGTTGTAGTTGGTGTTATTCATCCCCCGGAAGAAAATATCGATAAACGCCAGCTGGTTACGGTAGGTGGGTGCCAGCAGACCTGCCGGTGTCAGGGGGTTATCCGCCACTAACGGCATCAGGTTGGCAACATTAAAGCTCTCTGCGCGCTGAACCACACCGGCCTCTTTCAGCTGTTTAAACAGCCCTTTCCCGGCCATAAAGGGCAGGCAGGTCAGGAAATTGCGCATGTGGTTAAAGCGCGGTGAAATCAGCTCAAAACCGTTTTTACGGAAGCTGTTCAGGATGTCCTGCTCCACTTCCAGTGCCGTTTCATTATTGTCCTTGCAGAAGGCTGTGATGTTGAGGAAGTAGGACACGACAGAAGACTGACCGGAGCCCAGCCGCTGACGCAGTTCCCCCCACTCCTTCGCCTCTTTCTCCACGGACGGAAACCATTTGGCATAGGAGGTCTTCGACTTTTTCTCCAGGTCCATGTACTTCAGGTTGGCTTCGCTGTGGGTTTTCACCTGGTCTTCCACCACCAGAGTCAGCGTCAGGATGAACGGACAGGAGATGGACAGTTCCGGGTTCAGCAGGTTGCTGTAGTTGTCGGCCACGTTCCACAGGAAGGCGATTTCCGGGTTACGGGCCAGATGGAAATTCAGGATGCGGGCCGTGCTGTTCCTGCCGTTCTCACGCAGGCCCAGCGTCAGGTAATCAGCCCGGACTTTCAGGTCAAAACTGTCCTCCACACACTGATAATTCAGATCAGAATACGGGTCCAGCTGACGTCTTTTCGGGTACAGGGAGTCCGGGTTATGATTAATCATCTCCCCGACAATATCGATAAAGGCCTGTGCATCCACCGTCTGTGTGGCGATACTGGCCCCCTGTAACGACGCCCGGATGATTTTCACCAGGTTTTCCATTTCCAGAATGTCAGCCCGGCTTTTTTTCTTCGAGGGAGAACAGTACGAGAAGAATACCCGGTAATGCCGCAGGGTCAGGGGCAGATTCATCCCCTCCGGCAGCGGAAACTGTGTCGCTGCCGCGTTCATATAATAGGCACGGGTAATGGCGTTAAACCGTTCAGCCTGTTCACCGGACCAGGAGAACTCACGCAGCCCGTATTCAATTCTGTCACCAACAAGCTGGCTGGACATCAGATGGATGCAGAACGGCACTCCGCGTGGCAGTTTGGTGCGCAGCATGTGGTCGAGCGCCTCCACAATGGACTCATTCGCCCCATTGATGGGAATGGCTTCCAGCATAAAGCCCATCGTGGTGTCATTCATGAACAGACCGGACTCCTGGTTGTAATCACGGTACGGCAGCAGACGGCTGAACTGCGGGAAGCTCATTTCGCCCAGCACTTCATTGGCCTTTGCTGATTCGTCAGGCAGTTTCAGTGCTGTGACGAGGGAGTTAACCGCCTGAGTGACGGCCTCAAGTGGGTTATTCACACGAATTCCTTAGTTGAAAAATAAAGCGAGAAATGCGGTAGCCATGAAGGGAATACCTGTAATTAACGCGCCATTTCCCGGCGCATATACAAAGATTTCGGTTTTCTGAATATCCACTCATGTTCATCCGGAATTAAATCAATATGTTCTGCGACTGACTTATGCATAATGTTTTCTCTGCTTTTCCTGATACGCCTGACATTCAACGCACAACGTCACACCGGGAAATATTTTCCGCCGGGCTTCCGGAATAGGATTTCCGCATGCTTCACAGAGATAAACAGGAATACCATGAACATTTATTTTCTGGCGTATCCGGTTTATTCCTGTCATGGTCAGTTGTTCTGTCACTGAATATGCTTCATCGGCTTCATCACTCACGGAATATTCCTCCCGACATGTTCTGACACGCTACCGCCCATCCCTTTTCACGCACAGGGCACTCGTTTTACAGGCAGATTTTGAATACAGAAAGCCCGCCGGCATTGCCGGCTGATATACAACTTCAGGGCCAGTTAATTAATACGTGGTTTTCCCCACGCAGACGGTTTAATAACAAAGAACACACTGGATGGCTGATGATAAACATCCTGATTATCAATATAAGGCGCTATCCATAATGCAGCCGTCTGCTCACCCGTTCTTAGCGGGCGGGGAGGTGTTACCGGTGCAACTGAACTGACCGGAACGACCGTTTTCACTTCCCGGGCAGCGGTAAACAGCGGGCGTGGTGCCAGCAGTTTCTGCTCCGGATGTGCTGTCACCGCAGGTCTGCTGCCGGACGGAGTGGTCGCGGTGACGGTTTGCACCGGCATTGTCCGGAAGTTCCCTTCAGCCAGGCGCGGCAGTGATGCCGCAACCGGCTTTGCTTCTGAGGACTGCTCCAGTTTTTTGGCCTTCTCATTGGCCTGCTCCATCGTCATACAGGTATCGGATGTGGTGGCGTTACACTCAAATTCCGTACTGGTTCCGGCACAGCCGGAAAGTAATAAGGTCCCCAGCAGAGGAATAAATAAAGAAATCTGTTTCATTGTCCCTCACCTTTCTCATCGCAGTTCACAAAATCCTTCTTCAAATCCCTGACCGTACAGGTTTTTACAATATCAGGATTTTCAAAAACCGTATTCCGTGATGATTTATAAACATATGCCACAATGCGTTTCCCACCCGCATCAGGTTCTGGTGCACTGACTTCATATAACGGAGGTGTTATTCCGGATTCATACAGCACCGGATAATTTATTTTTTTGACGCTGCCATCAGAAACCAGCTTATTCATCGAAGGGTTCCTTATATTTCTGAATAATTCTGTCGATTAGTTCTTTCACCGGAGGAGATTTTCCGCCACCGGATTGTCCGGCAACCACAATATGCCCCGGAGAAGAAAATAAACTCATCGACATTCCCTTCTTCATCACGCCGACAGCAGCCATATTAAAATTGTGCGGCAATGATTCAGGACTGAATTTCTCCGGTGCAGGAAGAACTATTTTTGTGGTGCAGTTACTGAGAACAGCATGCATAAAATCATCTGATACGTTTTTATCCGGCACAGCGCGGGCTGTAATAACATTAATATTACGCATGTTCATTTTTATCTCCGTTGTTTCTGTTTGTTCTGTCATCAGGAAGATAAACAGGACATTTACTGATTTTTCCCGGCAGGGAAGCGTCTTCCGTATAAACGTCCTTCAGACGTTCATCTGCGGTTACCACCCGGATACATTTCATTTTTCCGGGTCGCACCGGATATTTCCCGGTGCCTGCCGCAAACGACATATACATAAGTGCCAGCGTTGCCCAGAATGCGGTGACCAGTTGCATCAGTGATCGGTCAGTCTCTCTGACATAATCTGCAGCATCAGCCGCGCGGTAATGGCAGATATCCTGTATTTCTGATCTGCCTGAAGAATCAGAGGAAGAAAACCAGCATTCACTGACCGGGAACTGTCCGGCAGGTGCTGTTTGTCTTACGAAGTTAATCTCCTTAACCAGTAATTTCCCCGGCGTGGTGTTGTCCTTCCATAAAACAAACAGAGCCATCAGGGCCATTGTGGCCAGCGGCCAGATAACCACAAACCTGACGACCCACAGCAGCCAGCGAACGACAAACGCCACACGGAATGTCAGTGCATCACCCGCCATTTCCGCCCTCCCTGCCGGCATCCCCGCCCTGCGGGTTCTTGTCTCCGGACATAAACTGCTGCGGATTCAGATTGCCCAGCTGTTTCAGCATCTGGTCGGTGTTAAAACCGTTCAGGTGGCTTTCTGCCGAGGGAAGATTCGGCACAGGGCTTTCCGGGTTACCCTCTTCCGCTGTACTCTGTGACTGCTCCAGCGCCATTTCCTCCACGGTTTTCAGCTGGAAGCCATCCTGGAACACCACCGTCACTTCATTGCCCGCACCAATCGGTATCACCGGGTGATACTGCTCAGCACGTTTGATGTAGTAGTCACTGAGCGTCTGTGCGGCTTTCGATGCACCGCCACCGATACCTATTTTCAGGACATCACCGGCCCCGTAAGCGGCAGTAGCCCCCAGCCCGACAGCCGGCTGGGAGGCGCGCTCCATTCCCTGACCGATACCGTCAACAAATCCCGCGCCCCATGCCCAGCCGAGGATTTTGCCGTTACGCATCACCACTTCGCCCTTGATACCGTTTTTACCCCGGAAGCTGACATGCCCCTTAATCGGCATATCAATAGTTTTGCCGTCCTTCAGGCAGCTGATATTGCGGGTGCGTACAATGGCACGCTCACTGGAGACATCCCCCCAGGCTTCCAGCCCCACAAAACATCCCGTTGCGTCATACGTTTTGCTGTTCGGCATTTCCACCAGGCCGGTGATACGCAACTGCATCGGCACCGTGGATTCATTACCGGTGACAGAGGCATTGGCATCCGCCCCTTCAATCAGCATGGCTTTCGCAAAACTTCCTGACGGAATGTACGGCAGCGATGGTCCCTGTTTTCCCTCATTACGGGTAAACACCTTACGCTGTATCCGGTTAGGCACCGGCACAGACTGGTACGTCACCTGTGGTGGTGGCGTGACACCATTCCCGGGATAAAACGCCGTCGGCGGTGGAACAGCAACGCTGCCCTGCGGCGGGAAGGATACGGGGGTGTTTCCTGGCTGTGGTTCGCCTTCCGGGCCGGGCGGTGAGGCAGGCATCTGCGGTACAGGCTCACCGGTCGCCGTGACGGGATTAGCACCCAGGGCTTTTACCTGCTCTGCCAGGGCGGCATTGTCCTGTCCCAGCTTTTCAATACGACGCTGGTCATCACCGCGCTGTTTGTTCAGAACATCCAGCTCACGACGGATTTCCTCATACTGCTTCTGCATCTGCGCTGCCGTCACCTGCATCTCTGTGGTGGCATGCTGACGCACCTTGTCATCAAAGGTCGTATCCACCACACCAGTCATATCCGGCACAGGCTCCTGTTCAGCCACCGCCTCACCGTTACCGGACATGTCCACATCAGACAGATACAGTGCACCACCAATCGCGGAGGCTGCACCGACAACCACAATCCCCAGCCACAGGTACTGCTTGCGTTTCACAATGGTGTTGATACTGGCCATCAGTTGCCCTCCCCGTCACGGATGACATACACATCCATGCGCGCACCTGCCAGTAACTGGCTGGCAGGCTGGCTGAACATCACGGCACGGGTTCCCGGCTGCCAGAAATCACTTTCCCGGATATTCAGGGCAGACAGCGTTTTATTTTCCACGACAAAGCGGACCATCTTCAGGTGATTCCCCGTCCATACGGAATCTGCCACTGAAGACAGCCCCGCCGGGGCCTGCAGGGTTTCCTTTGCCACAGGAACCTGATACCAGCCTGCAGGTAATTTTCCGCCACGGACAGCCTGGCTGATGGTCACAAGCAGGGATTCGTAAGGCGTGGACGTTTCCCACGCACCGGCTTCTTCTCCGGTTCCGCGCAGGTCACTGACCAGCTGAATGGTACGCCCCGCGCCTTCACGGGGAACGGCCTGAATGGAAAGGTTCAGACCACGCTCTGTTTCCAGAATGAACGTAAAAGGCTTTTTGTTGACGGTGGCCACCACCACACCGCCGGAGGCGGTCTGCTCATTATTGGTCAGGGCACCATCCAGACTGTTCACGGCTATAATCCGGTCACCGGGAACGGTAAACAGATTCGGGCTGGTATTGCTGATGGCAATACTGGCCTGCCCACCGTTCACCATTGGCACCACGGTGGGGGCCAGCGTACCGGCTCCGGCCATCACGCTGCAGGAAAAAAACAGGCCGCCGAATATTATTGCGGTATTATTTTTTCTCATCGTCTGTTTCCCCGAAATTATCCAGCCAGGTTACCCCGTTCTCCCGCTTCAGAATAAGAATGTAATGTTTGATATCAGTAAAAGGTTCGGAGTTACCAATCCATGTTTTCCGAATTCCACGGATTTCCACACGACCATACTGAGGCCAGACACGGACACTGGTCTGGAAAAAAGCAGAATTCACGTTATCTTTTTTAATGAGTTTCGCCTCTTCAGCCAGAATAACTTTCATCTGGTTCTGTGCACCCGGGCGGATATATTGCAGAAGCGCCTGATGTGAGGCATCGACGATTTCCGGTGAGACATTCAGACGGAGGGCAATAAATGACAGCGCCATCTGCTGCAAATAAGAGGCGTCGGCACTGTTCTGTGACACGGCAAAGGGCACATTAAATCCCATTGGCGTCACGGCAGTGCGTTGCTCATTCTGAAGGCGGTAGTTATTCACCCCCTGAATGACGTTAACAGAGAGGCTGAGAACAATAAGCACTGACATAAATATAAAGGCGATGGCCATTACACGACTGGTACTTAAACGGGCACCGTGTTCCATATAACAATCCTGGTATCAGTTCTATTTAATCCACTGCCGGAAACACGAATCGGGAACATTATGAAAAATACCGCGCAGCAGGGCTGTTGGCATATACCAGTAAATCAGGTCACGTAACCAGGAACTGCCCCGCCCTTTTTTCAGTTTTTTAATCCCGAAATAAACCAGAACCGCTGCACCAATACCGAACAGATATTTCGATGTTGTGATACCCCAGCCAACACAGATTGCTGCGGGGATCAGTTCATCCAGTGGCAGGCCAAAGTAGCGGCTCTGGTTGGTCAGTGTTTCCGGGAAACGATATTTCTTAAGTTTATTCTCGTCTCCCGACATCGTTTTATTTCCTGTCAGAATCCGGCAACAGACATACCTACTGCAATAAATACAGAGAGTATGGCAAAGCCGACCAGGAACTTGACGTTTTTGGTCATCATGTACATGACTGCACCGACCAGAACTTCAGCTAGGATAACCCATTTAACAATACTGGAGTTCTTACCGAAAGTTGCTTTAACCGTTTCCTGACCTTTAGCCATCAGGTCCTGACCTGCCCCCTGGGCGGCCAGTGCCAGTTGCGGGAAGAACATCATCAGAACAGCAACCGGGATCACTGCACGAACCAGGCGAAGCATATTCAGACGAGTGAATTTAGAAAAAAACGATTTCTTTTTGACGGGCGCAGAAGCACCCTGAACACTTAAAACAGTATTCATAAGTTACCTCTATTGTGGATAGATTAATAAACCTAAAGATCTTTAATTATCGAATCAGTTTCCTCTGCTCCCTCCTTTATTGCATCCAGATTATAAAAGTCAGGAAAACGGTTCAGATGATCACGTAACCTGACTAGCACCTCATTAGTTTTTGTTCTCCCACTACGCTCCCGGGCACCTAAGAGCTTGTGATTAGTAGCATCGTCCAATACCAGTAAAACTTTATTGCCCGGAGCTGGCCTTATTATATTTCTGCTCAAGTCTCCTCCTCAGCCACTTAGATAATTAAATATAATTATACGAATCCATAAAAATAGAAACAAAAATAGAGTAAATTACATTAACAAAACAAGGTGACATAATGTCACCTTGTTTTTAACAAAAACGAAACATCAACTATTCAGCACATTTTAAAATAAAAAACAATTCATCAAAGAATAAACTATGCATCCTACTTGTATGAAAAATCATTAACAAATCATGTTTTGAATGTATACCGAAAAACTTATACACTTCTGAAATTGCATTCCGGGAAGAACCATTAGTAATAGACAAAAGAGATGCTATCGATTCATGACAAAAACCAAATGAATAAAGAATAAAAACTTTCCATTGGATTTCCGTTGATTTGCTTTTAAATTCAAGCATTCTGTCATTTGTTATATTTGAACGTAATCCTCTACAATAATCCACTATCACATTAGAATTTTTGCAGAAAAAAAGCCATAAAACATTAACCACCTCCCCATATATTAATGGTATAAATTGTACCAGCCAGAGTTTATCACCTATAGCCACGCTCTGTATTTTATTCATGGACGAAGGCAAAGACATAGCATCCAGTTCTTCTCTTAAGAACAATGTAGCTACTTGTACAGGAAGGGAGTAAAACCACTCTTTGATATCAAGACTACCTATAAATTCTTTAGAGAATTTTTCATTGTAGCCGATAAAATCTCCATTAGTATTTCGAACGCAAGCAGGGATTGAAAAAACATCGACAAAAAACTGTTTATCCAAATATATTTGACGTTCAGTATTAAGTTGTCTACGATCCGTCGGATACATAGGAACCTCCTCTCAAAGGATTCTATGGACAGTCGATGCGGGGAGGTCGCTCTCCCTGCATCGGCGATTTTTAATATCTGTTTTAACGTGGCATTAACCACATAATTAATATACACTTTATATGGTTAATTGTCATCAAATTGAACCAGATCAAAATTCTGTTATTTCAAGCAAATCAACTTTTAATTCTTTTTTATTCATCATCATTTTTTGGAAAAAATCGTTCCATCTCAGATGACACCTTCTCACGAATATCTTCAACCATATTGGCATATTCAAACTTTGGATTCCCGGAGACATGGGGACTTAGAGACTCAATACCCAAAATTTTCGCTACTGATGACTGTGTTTTTACAACACATTCAAGAAGTAATTTATTAAACTCAGTCTGATTAAATGCAGACTCTTTACGCTCCATCTGAGCCTCATATACGCGAAGCCCCAGTTCAAGAAGCATTGAAGCAGTTCCTGAAAGGCTTATATCTTTATCTCTTGCCCCCTCCTGACGACGCTGTTCAACTATCGCATTTACTTTATCATAGACATCATTACTGATATACAAAATTACTCTGGCCATAAGATAAAACCTTTCATCATTAAGCAATGAACTTTTCACTATAAATATATATATAGTATTTACAAGTAAGAAAGACACTCCTAGTAGCGCCTCTAGGATCATCCTATAAAAAAATGCGATCCGGCGCTAGGGGCGTCCCTAATATATATCAATGTTTTTCATGAAAATTGTCAGTACTGATCCTAATAAGAGTCGCTATAGGGTCGTAACAGGATCGCCAACGACTCTCTATTTAATAATTCAGAATTATAAAATATAAATAGCGTTTGTTAATTACATGATTTAAAACGCAAATCAGCAAAAACTTGTTTTTGCGTAGTGTGTGGTGCTTTTGGTGGTGAGAACCACCAACCTGTTGAGCCTTTTTGTGGAGTGGGTTAAATTATTTACGGATAAAGTCACCAGAGGTGGAAAAATGAAAAAATGGATGTTAGTAATCTGCCTGATGTTTATAAATGGGATCTGCGAAGCCGCCGATTGCTTTGATCTTGCAGGTCGGGATTACAAAATAGACCCGGATTTACTGAGAGCGATATCATGGAAAGAATCCCGTTACCGGGTTAATGCCATCGGTATTAATCCGGTAACGGGATATGGCAGCGGACTGATGCAGGTAGATTCCCAGCATTTTAACGAACTGGCCCGCTATGGAATTAAGCCGGAACATCTGACAACAGATCCCTGCATGAACATTTATACCGGTGCTTATTATCTGGCAATAGCCTTTAAAAAATGGGGCGTCTCCTGGGAGGCCGTTGGTGCATACAATGCCGGATTCAGAAAGACCGAACGCCAGAACCAGAGACGTCTTGCCTACGCATCAGAGGTTTACCGGATTTATACCTGGATAAAGAGCAGTAAAGGCATCCGGGTTCCGACCACGAAGAAATCACTTTCCCAAATTAACAGTGTGCATAACAATTAATATTGTATACATTGTCAAATACCGGTTATGCCGCGACAGCGGCATGGAAGGCCACACACAAAAATATCATATGAGTGATAATGCTGACTGGCCGAAGCCCCGCAAAGCGGGACCCCATCTTATATATATCCGGTAACTGCGCAGCCTCCTGCCAGACCATTTTTCGCGGGCACAATATTTACAGACTACCGAAAAGCCAGTTGATGAAATTGAGGCCTATCAGACGACACAGCAATGCCGCAGGATGATAATATAAGTAAAGCCCCGAAAAATTTTTCGGGGCTTTACTTATATTATCATGACTTCCACTCCCTGAACTTTTCGGCAATCATCCATAATGCTTTGTTGATTCGGATATCACCGTCAATGCCTGTAATGGCTCTTGTTCTGGTATTTTTACCGGAGGCACTTCGCCCCGATAATCCACCTTTTATCATATTCTCCTGAACCCGCTGCCAGGTTGTCCAGAGATCGTTCTGTTTATCCTCCCAACGGCGGGGAGTAATTATTTGTTCTGGCGTCACTGGCGTTTTATTTTCATCTTCGTACCTGGCCATCAATGCAGCTCTGCCAAATAAATGTTGTTCGTCACTGTTAAGATGTATCTCTTTCATTGCCTCCATATTTTCAGTGACTTTATCAAAGACACCGAGCACTTCATACGCTCCCTCAATAACCTGCCCGACAATATCACCTTTATGTGGAACGCGGATTTCGCCAAAATTATTCCCACACACCAGGCCATTTGTGCAGACAAAACGAAAAATTCCTGGGATCATCTGATAACTGGATGAACCATCATGTGAATTAAGCAGGATAATTTCAGGAACTTCTTTCCCGTTAATATGCCCTTCCCTGCGAAGACGTAACATATGTTTACTGTATTCGCGGCGTCCTAAATCACGAACCCGACTCTGACAGGCAAAGAACGGCTGGAAACCTTCATCACGTAACTTATTGATGATATTGATGGTTGGGATATATGTATAACGTTCACTCCGGGATTCATGTTTATCACCAGAAAAGACAGATGGAACAAACTGCATTAATTCGTCATCCGTTAACGGGCGCTCACGGCGAATAGAATTATATCGACCAAAACGGGAAGCTAATCGCATAACAGTAACTCCTTTATGAAGGCATAAAATTAATAAAAGTTTTTTCGCTTAATATCATCCCCCCTCGGTTATCGTTAACAAAAAGACAACAATTCCGAGGGGAAGGACCATCAAATCAGGTCAGTTCGGGACTGACCAACCTGCCGAGTGAAAAGCAGTAACAGCGCGATCAACTCATCAGCGTGTTTTCTGACAAGAGGAGTATGATTCTCCAGGCTATCCAGTAAGTCATGCAGCTCATTATTGACCTGGTGGAGCACCTTAAAGAGTGCACCAGAATCCCGGCAGCTCTGATATGCAAGATTTGCCTGAACAGCACGATTCTGCATGATCCCGATTTGTGCGATTGCGTCTTTCTGCTGATCGCCTGTTGGCTGATAAGTGGTGTTAAAAGAAAATGCGCTCATAATTCCTCCTGTATCTGATGTTTTCAGCCCCCATCATCTTTTGAGTTTCGGGAGCCGCGGTTTTGACGTTTTGCGGGGACCTGCCTTTTGTTCCCTCCGGTATTCACCATCACCTTTTTGAGAACCTTCGCCGCAAGGGGCATCACTGCCACGGCCTGACGCACCTGTCCTGGGCAGAACGCAAAATTTTTTACCGGGTTTTAGGTAAAAAATTTTGTGGGCTGTTCATTTACCCTGGACAGTCAGTGCGGCAGGTTGTGGCTGTATCAGCCCCCGGCGACAGGGGCTTAAACAGGTGAATGGCACCGGACAGAACAACGGGCAGGGACCCGCCGCAACGACGTGAAGCGCGGTTTGCGAAACGGCGTTGCGCCTTACATCCCGGCGGCCTTTTGCCGGGATGCCAGGAGCGCAGGCCACGGCGCGACAGAGGCGGCGCGACCGGAACGGTCGCTGCAAGCCGGGGGTTTTCACGCATCGGACCGTAGCGACAGCCCGAAACCGCGCCAGCGGGTTCGGCGGAGACTGGCATACTCTTTTGATA
>OGYT01000541.1_pt1 | contig 28777 bp, 25 predicted proteins | sample 1576631 | NCBI WGS metagenome assembly OGYT01 (sample SAMEA3541588, study PRJEB24748) | human gut metagenome | biome: human gut; feature: human-associated habitat; material: faeces | place: China | collected 2012
TAACAAGGGCTTATAGCCCTAGTGCAAACCACCCGTTGGACGGGTGGTTATGATTTTGTAAATATGTTTCGTGTTGTCCCGTGTTTTTACAACATCATGATGCCGGAATCCTTCCGAAATTTCATGGAATCACGGTGCATGACTGCTGGGGTTCCTATTGGAAGTACTCAGACTGCCCTCATGCTATCTGCTGCGCCCATTTACTGCGTGAACTGAATGGCATAGAAGGAAACCATTCGGAACAAACCTGGGTAAAGGAGTTCAAAAACCTTCTTCTTGAAATGAAGAAAGTGAAGGATAAAGCTGTAGCACAGGAAAAAGAAGCTGTCAGCTATTATTATCTTCATAAATTTGATAAACGGTATGATGAAATCATCCAACAAGCTTATGAAGAGAATCCATTACCGGAATCCACAAGTCAAAAGCGTGGTCGTAAGAAAAAGACCAAAGTATTAAATTTAGTCGGTAGGCTAGAGAATTACAAGGAGTCAGTCTGCCTATTTATAAAGAATCTCAGTGTTCCGTTTGATAACAACCAGGCTGAGCGAGACCTCGGAATGATAAAAGTAAAAACTAAAGTGTCCGGTTGTTTTCGGAGTGAAGAGGGAGCACAGGAATATCTTACAATCATGAGCTATATCGGGACTGCTCATAAGCATGAAATTAATGCCTATACAGCAATCCGTGAAGTTCTATCTGGGAACTCTGATATCATTTTCAACTAAGTGGGTTCTGAACAGTTACGTGAAAACGATCTTGGAAATCTTCAATGCTTAAAACCCAAAACAAAAGCAGAGAGGATTTCTGAAAAAGCATATCACAAAGAAGATTCCTCTCATGCATACTCAGACAACAAGGAGGAACCGTATATGGCAGATATCAGCACAGAACAGAGTTATGGAATAATGACAGAAATTCCAGGTGTGGCAAGAAATTACAAAGACAGAGTATTCCGCATGGTTTTTAAAGAGAAAAAAGCACTGCTGGCTCTTTATAATGCAATGAACGGAACGGTGTATGAGGATGAAGATGCATTGACAGTGACTACACTAGTACATCGTTTTCGAAATAACTATACCACTCACTTGTCTGCGAATCTGATTGCACAGGCCTAAAAGCCTCAGCGTAGCCCGCTACGCCTGCGTTTTTAGACCTGCACCCTCAAATCCGCATCCTACGTGATTAGTACAGTTATTTACGAAACGATGTACTAGAAAATGCGATCTACATGGAAATGAAAAATGATGTGTCTTTTGTATTGTATGATCAGCTGTTGCTTTACGAACATCAGTCTACAAAAAATCCCAATATCCCTCTGCGCAACCTTTTCTATGTATCAGATGTGTATTCAGCTCTTACAAGGGAAGATTTTCTTTATGGTGGCATCCCAGTAAAGATACCAGAACCTAAATTTGTGGTATTTTATAATGGAGTAGAGTCCATGGAAGAGCGGGAAGTGCTGAAACTTTCTGGGTTGTACCAGAAAACATCAGAACATGCAGCTTTGGAATTGGAAACAGTAGTGCTGAACATAAATATCGGTTATAACAGAGAATTGATGGAACGTTGCAAGGAACTTCATGACTATGCAGAATTTGTAGGCCGGGTAAGAGAAAATCTCAAATCGAAGAATCCACTGCTTCATGCTGTAAATGAAGCGGTAGAGTACTGTATACGAAATGATATCCTTGCGGAATTTTTAAAGAAAAATCGGTCGGAGGTTATTAAAATGAGTATTTATGAGTACGATGCGGAAAAAGTACAGAGGCCATTCAGGGAACAGTGGAAACAGATGGGATTGGAGGAAGGCCGCGCAGAAGGCCGACAGACAGGCATTAAAATTTTTGCCTATATTTTGCAGTTGAGCATGCTTTCTTGGAGTTTTTCCTGCATCTGCCGCTGCGGCTGATTTTTTGTTAGTTGTATACGGATTTCAGAGGCAAACGCAACGTTAACTTCCTTGGAATTTTAGCACAACTGACAAAAAATGTTCCTACAAAATCAAAACAGAAAGATTTAGAGAGAACATTAAGGTAAAAACATCCCCCATCTGTGGTCTGCGGATGGAGGATGTTGTAAGGTGTTTGTTTAAAACCGCCGTTGGCGGTTTTTGTTTTATCAATATTTATTTTGCAGTTCTTACAGCTATCTGGATGGCTTCTGCCATTACCTCCGCAGCCAGCGTTCCCGCCATATTTACATCAGCTACGACTCTGGGGCCACAGGAGGCTACATAGATAGAATCACCGTCTGCCATAGTTCCTACAGGATTGATGCAGCGGGAATAGGCACTTCGGGTCATAGATGCGATCTTATTTAATTCCGCTTTGGAGAAATCTCCATTTGTGATAATGGCACCAATGGTAGTGTTGGAATTTTTGAAAGAGAAAAGATCTGTCTGCTGACTCAGCTTATAAAGCTCTTTTCTGGAGTCTGCAAATCCATCCATACCAGGAAGTTTCGGTCCTGCGATCTTTTCTCCGGTAGATGGATCATAAATATCGCCTAAAGCATTTAAAACAACAACGGCGGCAACTTTAAGATTTCCAGCGCTGACTGCATAGATGCCAAGACCGGTTTTTGCGGCATATTCCCGGCCACAGATCTTTCCTACGCTGGCTCCTGTTCCAGCACCGATGATGCCGCATTTGGGCTGGTTCTTTTCCGCATCTTCACATGCAGTATATCCCATGACAGCATCCGGTCGCACATCTGCCCGACCGATCCCAAGGTCATAGATGCAGGACTGGCATACTAACGGCACTTTTGCAAAGCCGGTATCATAGCCGATCCCATGTTCTTCCAGATAGCGCATTACGCCGTCACTGGCTGCCAGGCCAAAAGCAGATCCACCAGAAAAAACAATGGCATTAATGGGATTATCAGCAGTAACAGGAGAGGTAAGAGGTGTTTCTCTAGATGCCGGGCCGCCGCCGCTGATATCGCAGCCAGCTTTGGCACCTTCATCAAAGCGTAAAACGGTAACACCGGTCATGGCGTTCAGATCCTGGGCATTTCCAATACGAAGCCCTTCAATCTCAGTAATGGAAATTTCTTTTAAAGGTGGAAATAATTTCATAATAAACAGATCTCCTTATAAATCTTTGTATAATATTTTTCCCGGACAAAACTGCCCGGGAAAATGTACTTACATGTTATATTTATTATCTTTTTAATGCAGCTGCCAGTGCTCTGGAAACAGCGCTTCCGATAATGGTGCATGCAATTGCTTCAATAGCGCCCTGAACGCCTACGAACAGGATAACAAAAAACAGTGGATTGGAAGTTCCAAGACCGGAAGCAATATTTTGGATGTAATCTGTATTGAAGAAGAACATTACCAGGGAACTCATAAACAGCAGTGTATTTAACAGTGGGCAGGCAAGACTTGCAATGATAAATGCTCCATTTTTGAAAACTTTCTTAAGTGCAGCAAAGATCAGGCCGCACAGCCAGCCTTCCAGGATACGAGGAACCAGTACGGTAAATAAAAGACCGAATGGATTGATCTGTAATAAAGCTGCACTGAAGGCAGAACCACCGGTAAGAGCCATAATGGCACTGGTCAGACCGAAAGCGCCGCCGCAGATGGCACCGGCTGTTGGACCAAGGATAATGGCACCTACAGCTACAGGCACTGTTAAAAATGTAATGGTAAGTCCCGGAGTGCGCAGATAACCAAGAGGTGAAAATGCCATGACAAAAATAATGGCAACCATAAGGGCTAATTTCACCATAAAAGTGGTCCGTGAATGGGACATCTCAGAAGTTACTGGGTTTGCAGTTGTTGTTTTCATTGTGTTCTCCTTTTCGCTGATAAAACGGCATAAGGCAGAAGCATTTGGCTTCAACTTACCGTGTTCCCCTGTTTTTCAGCTTTCATTTAGTTGATTTTGGGGATACAATGAACGGAAACTTAAGATAAAAAGCATATTTTCAGACCGGATTTTTCATATATGATTAAGATGTGTTGTTATATTATGATACAGAAAAACAGCACTTGGTTACAGCCACAAAAGGTCTGCACGGGCAGGATCCTGCATAATATAAACAGGTTAAAATAAGTTAAAAAACAGGTATATGAAGATTTGGACTGATGATACATTTTCCTAAGAATAACGTTCAAGTCTAATATAGCATAAATCTGGAAAACAGCAAGTTTTTTAATGTGTGCAAGTGAAAAATACAAGAATAGTAAGAAACAGTAACAAATGCATAAAGCAGGCATTACATTTGACAGAAAATCCAGTAGCATTTCAGAATAAATGTGTTTATAATGTAATGGGTGCCGAAAAAAACAAGCGCCGCGAAAGCGGCATTTGTTTTTTTCAAGCCCATTAACGAACAACCCGTCTGCGTAAGCAGACAGTAGAGCGCGAAAGCGCGGGGGTTGTGAGTTTATAACGTAGTGAACGAACTGTCTGCGTAAGCAGACGATAAAGCGCGTTAGCGCGAGTTCGTGAACGGACTCTAAAAAAAATTGCGATGCGTAAGCGAGCATACATACTTAATCCGGGCATACATATTTAATTATTTTTTTATAGAAAGGACACACCATGTATCAAATAGATTTCACCACCCCGATCCACATCCATTTCATCGGTATCGGCGGTATCAGTATGAGCGGCCTTGCTGAGATCCTCTTAGAAGAAGGCTTCACCATCACAGGTTCTGATTCTAAGGAATCCCCATTGACCCGTCGCTTAGAAGAAAAAGGCGCCAGAGTCTACTACGGCCAGAAAGCATCCAACATTGAATCCGAGCCAGGCATCCAGGTAGTAGTTTACACAGCAGCCATTCATCCGGACAATCCGGAATTCAAGGCAGCCAAAGAAAAGAATCTTCCGATGCTCACCAGAGCTGAACTTTTAGGCGAACTGATGCGCAATTACAAAGAATCCGTTGCGGTTTCCGGAACCCATGGAAAAACCACAACGACTTCCATGATCACAGACATCCTTCTGGCAGCTGACACAGACCCGACCATTTCTGTAGGTGGCATTTTAAAAGACATTGGCGGCAACATCCGTGTAGGTGGACCTGACCTGTTTGTAACAGAAGCCTGCGAATACACTAATAGCTTCTTATCTCTCTATCCAACCATAGAAGTGATCTTAAATATCGAAGAAGACCATTTAGACTTCTTCAAGGATATTAACGATATCCGCCATTCCTTCCGCTTATTTGCAGAAAAACTTCCAAAAGGTGGCCTGTTAGTCATTAACAGTGGTATCGAAAACATAAATGAGATCATCTCAGGTTTACCATGCCGTATCGTAACCTTCGGAAAAGACCTTTCCAGCATGTATACAGCCCAGAACATCACCTATGATGAATTTGCAAGACCTTCCTACGATCTAGTTGTACAGGGAGAGATCATCAACCGTATTACCTTAGGGGTGACAGGTGAGCATAATGTATACAATTCCCTGGCAGCTATTGCAGTAGCTATGGAACTGGGCATCGGCTTTGATGCAATTATGGCTGGTCTTAAAAAGTTTAGAGGAACTGACCGCAGATTTGAGAAAAAAGGTGAGATCGGTGGAGTAACCATTATCGACGATTACGCACATCATCCACAGGAGATCGCTGCAACACTGTCAGCAGCTAAAAACTATCCACACAAAAAACTATGGTGTGTATTCCAGCCACATACATACACCCGCACCAAGGCATTTTTGGACGAATTTGCACAGGCACTTTCAGCAGCAGATGAAGTGATCCTGGCAGACATTTATGCAGCCAGGGAGACAGATACGCTAGGCGTAAGTTCTGCTGATATTGCATCCAGGATCGAAAAACTGGGAACACCAGCTCACTATATCCCATCTTTTGATGAAATTGAAACATTTATCCTGGAACATTGCATGCAGGGTGATGTGTTGATAACTATGGGCGCCGGAGATATAGTAAGAGTGGGAGAAAAGCTCCTGGGAGAGTAGTTTGTCCACAATATCCACAATGTTTTCAACATTTTCCAGAATGAAAAAATGTGGATTTTCAGATTAACATAAAAAAATGTCGCACGATTAAGAAATATGAGGTTTTATGCGGGGAAGACAGGTGTATGCCAGTGGGAAAACGGGAAAATCAAAGCCCGATGTCCACATTATCCACAATATCCACATTTGTGGATGTGTAAAAATGCACCTGTTTTCTTTTTTATGTGAATGTGTTATGATGAAAACAGTGAGGAGTGGTAAGGATGAGCAGGATTTTTAAGGACCGGTTGAGTATGGGAGTGACTCCTGTGGCCGATACATTTATTGATACTTATATGGCAGCTGCTAATGGAGAATATGTAAAAGTATATCTTTACATACTCCGTCACCAAAATAAAGAAGATCTTTCTTTGGAGCAGATCGCAGATGCCTTAAATCATACAGAAGCAGATGTAAAAAGAGCTATTAATTACTGGCAGAAAGCAGGGGTTCTGGAACAGGTACAGGAGAGCCCGGCAGAAAGTATATTGATAGAACAAAACCATACCAACTGGTCTATGGACATAGAAGTAACTCCAGCTGCTTCCAAAGAAACTGCCGCAGCCCAGGTACAGTCCCCTACTTATTCAGCAGAACAGGTAAGCCGTTTGAATAATGATGAGGAATTTTCCCAGCTTTTATACATTGCCCAGAAGTTTTTAAATAAAGCCTTTACACCAAGGGATTGTCAGGTATTTGCCTATCTTTATGACACCCTTGGTATGAATATCGGCCTGTTGGAATATCTGGCAGAATACTGTGCCCAGAATGGTCATACATCGGTACGCTATCTGGAAACAGTAGCATTAAGCTGGCATGAAAAAGGAATACGCACAGCTTTGGAAGCTCAGGAATACAGCACCTCCTATACCAAAGATGCATTTGCGGTCATGAAGGCTTTTGGCCTGAACAGCCGTAAACCGGCAGTGCCGGAGCAGAAGCTGATGGAAAAATGGTTTAAGGACTATGGCTTTGACCGGGAGCTTGTATTAGAAGCCTGCAGCCGGACCATTAACGCCATCCACACTCCAAGTTTCCAGTATGCAGATTCCATTCTCACAGACTGGAAAAAAGCAGGTGTAAAAACATTAGCAGATGTTAAAGGAATGGATGCCCGCAGGGCAGAACGTGCAAACAATGCAGACAAGCGGTTTAGAAGCTATGGAAATGCAGTAAATAACGCGCAGAACAACAGAAAATCTTCCAGTAATCAGTTCCATAACTTTAAACAGCGTGACACTGATTATGACGCCCTGATGCTTCAAAATGTAAAAGAATGGATGGATAGTCCGAAATAGAAGCTTTAATTAACAGCACGGATCACAAGGAGAACGACTTATGGCATTAAGTAATTCCCAGTACGACGCCATTATGAGGGAATATGGAAAACGGCAGATGGAAAACCAGCACAGCCAGGAAGCCAGAAAAAAAGAAGTATATGAAAAAGTTCCGGCAGTAAAAGAGCTGGAGGCAGAGATTGCGGAACGCTCCGTTGCCTGTGCCAGAAAGCTGCTGGAGGGCAGTCAGGATGCTATTTATGAACTTCGTGAAAAGCTGGCAGATTTAAAGGAACAGAAAGCTCTTTTGATCAAGGCAGCCGGTTTTCCGGATGACTATTTAGAACTTCATTACCGCTGCAAGAACTGTAAGGATACTGGGTGGGTAGATGGACATAAATGTCACTGCTTTTTACGGGCCCAGATGAAGCTTTTATATGCCCAGTCTAATCTGGAACGGGTGCTGGAGCAGGAGAATTTTGATAAACTTTCCTTCAAGTATTATGACAACAGCCAGATCATTCCGGAAATCGGCATGACCAATGCAGATTACATGAACCGGGTGGTAAAAAGCTGCCTGGATTTTGTGAAAAATTTTGACAGTGAACATGATAATCTGCTTTTTACAGGCAGCACAGGTGTCGGAAAGACCTTTCTAACCAACTGTATTGCCAGAAAGCTGATGGACAGTTATCATTCAGTGATCTATTTTTCCGCAGGAGATCTTTTTGATGTGTTTTCAAAAAATAAATTTGACTACGATCAGACGGAAGAAATGAAGGACACATATCGCTATATCTTAGAATGTGACCTGTTGATCATTGACGATCTGGGAACAGAGTTGAACAACAGTTTTACTTCCTCCCAGCTGTTTTACTGCATCAATGAGCGTATGAATATGAACCGTTCCACCATTATTTCCACTAATCTTTCCCTGACCCAGCTGAGGGATTCATATACAGATCGTGTGACTTCAAGGATCATGCGATATCGTATTATCCCTCTTTATGGCACAGATATCCGTCTGTTAAAAAGATAACCCTTAAGATACCTTGACGGATACAAACGAAAAATGGTATAAAGATATATGCTGGCATCCGTATGAGATAACAAGGTAATGCCGGTTAAAACAGGAGGATAAATATCATGTTATATGAGGAAAAAATCATTGAAACAATTCCGGTAGGTCCTTTAGGCCTTATTCCTTTAAAGAGCTGCACAGGTCTTGGAAAAAAGGTGGACGATTATCTGGTAGAGTGGAGAAGAGAGAGAGAAAGCGAACATAAGTCAACTATCGCATTTTCCGGATATCAGAGAGATTCCTATATTCTGGAAGCAAACACACCAAGATTTGGTTCCGGTGAAGGAAAAGGAACAATTGAAGAATCTGTCAGAGGTGATGACCTCTATATTATGGTAGATGTATGTAATTACAGTCTGACTTATTCACTGTTTGGAATGACCAATCATATGTCTCCAGATGATCATTTCCAGGATTTAAAGAGAATTATCGCAGCAGCAGCAGGCAAGGCACGCAGAATTAATGTTATCATGCCATTCCTGTATGAAAGCCGCCAGCATAAGCGTTCCGGAAGAGAATCCTTAGACTGTGCAATGGCTCTTCAGGAACTTGTGAATATGGGCGTTGAAAACATTATTACTTTCGATGCACATGACCCAAGAGTACAGAATTCCATTCCATTAAAGGGATTTGAGACTGTACAGCCGATCTACCAGTTCTTAAAGCATCTGTTAAAGAACGAGCCGGATCTGCAGATTGACAGCGACCACATGATGGTCATCAGCCCGGATGAAGGCGGTACCAGCCGTGCTATCTATTTCGCAAATATGCTGGGACTGGATATGGGTATGTTTTATAAACGCCGTGATTACACCAAGATCGTAAACGGCAGAAACCCGATTGTTGCCCATGAATTTTTGGGATCCAGCGTAGAAGGAAAAGATGTATTGATCATTGATGATATGATCTCTTCCGGCGAGAGTATGTTAGATGTTGCGAAAGAATTAAAGCGCAGAAAAGCGAGAAAAGTATTTATCTGTGCTACTTTTGGTCTGTTCACCGGTGGACTTGCCAAGTTTGATCAGTATTATCAGGATGGTCTCATTGACCGTATCCTTACTACCAATCTGGTATACCAGACTCCGGATCTGTTAAGCAGACCATACTATATTAACGTAGATATGAGCAAGTACATTGCCCTTATCATTGATAACCTGAACCATGACGCATCCTTAAGCGATCTGCTGACACCAACCAAGAGGATCAATAAGCTTCTTAGCCAATACAAAGAGCAGCAGGCTGCTAAGAACAGCGAAAATAATGCTTAGCTAGGAGCGCTGATCTAGTACATCGTTTTCGAAATAACGATACCCCTCACTTGTCTGCGAATCTGATTGCACAGGCCTAAAAGCCTCAGCGTAGCCCGCTACGCCTGCGTTTTTAGACCTGCACACTCAAATCCGCATCCTACGTGATTAGTACAGTTATTTACGAAACGATGTACTAGTTATATAACATATAAGTTTACAGGGGCTGTGACAAAATAGCGGGAAACAAGCTGTTTTGCATGGCCCTTTTTGGCAGAAAGTTGGAAAAAAGATATGAGGGAAAAATGGTTTCGGGAACATATCTGGTGGATGAGTTTTATCCTCAGCCTGATGGTGGTATGGGTCCATTCTGAAAATACAGAGCTGTTTTTAGGGGAATTAGGAAGGGAAACAATGGTTTATAGCCTGGAGAACTTTTTTGCCCAGACTTTGGGGCAGATCGCAGTTCCTGGCTTTTTTATGATCTCCGCTTATCTTTTTTATAGAAATTTTCAGTTTTCAAAAACAGTTTCCAAATGGAAAAGCCGGTGCAAAAGCCTTCTTCTTCCGTATGTTTTGTGGAATATTCTTTATTATCTGGGCTACGTTGTAGTCACAAGGCTTTCTTTTGTGGAAAATATCATTGGAAAAGAGCCGGTTGCCTTTAATCTAAAAGAACTGCTTTTGGCAGCAGTTTATTATAAATATAATCCGGTTTTCTGGTATTTGTTCCAACTGCTGCTTTTAGTGCTTCTGGCTCCTTTTCTGTATATGATCATCCGCAGAAAAAGGTCTGGCCTGGCATGGCTGCTTTTGCTTATATTTGCTTTGTGGAAAAATGTAAGTATTCCTCTTTTAAATCTGGATGCTTTGTTCTATTATAGCGCATCCGGGTATGCAGTTTTATTTAAAGAAAAAGTGGAAGGAGAAAATACGCCTTTCCAGAAAAAAATATGGTCTGCTGTCCTTATTTTTAGCTGGCTTATACTGTGGCTTCTTGGAAGATCTGGGGCATTTTTGCATTATACACCGGTCCATACTGTGCTGATACGTTTTCTGGGAGTGCTTGTTTTATACAGCATTTTAAAAGAAATACCATTTAAACCGGCTGGTTCTACAGTAAAAAACAGCTTTTTTCTCTATGCCATCCATTTTCCCTGGGTCCGCTTTTTTAATAAAACCGGAGCAGTGATCTTGAAAGGAAACCAGGTGGCGGCAGCAGTATTTTTTCTTATCATGCCGTTTCTTATTTTGCTGGTAAGCAGTGTGGCAGGATATTTGTTAAAGCATACAGTCCCCCAATTATATGATATTTTGTCCGGTGGAAGGGGACAGTAACGCGGATAAATGCAGGCTTGCAGGCGGGCTTTTTCACAGTCTGCTTGCAAACTTGCTGCGGATATGCTATTGTAAAACTAACTCCCGCAGGTATTCACACTGCAAAAACATTATAAATTCCCGTTCAGGGGCGTTCGCCCGCATTTACCAGGAGGATATGGCAAAAGAAACCGAAAAGAAGGTTGACAATTTTTAATAACTGTACTATGATTATGGTACATAACAGAACATTTGTTCGCATTATTTTCTCAGGAGGAGAACATGGGCAAAGAAGAAAAGATGAGCGTGAATAGAGATATGAATAAAGATGAGAAGTTAAAAGCATTAGATGCTGCTTTGACTCAGATTGAAAAAGCATATGGTAAGGGCTCCGTTATGAAGTTAGGTGAGTCCGGTGTAAATATGAATATTGAGACAGTTCCTACAGGTTCCATCAGCCTTGATATCGCATTGGGGCTGGGCGGTGTCCCAAAGGGAAGAATTATTGAGATATACGGACCGGAATCCTCAGGTAAGACGACGGTAGCTCTTCATATGGTAGCAGAGGTGCAGAAAAGAGGGGGTATTGCAGGTTTTATCGATGCTGAGCATGCATTAGATCCTGTTTATGCAAAAAATATCGGTGTAGATATTGATGATCTCTATATTTCCCAGCCGGATAACGGTGAGCAGGGGTTGGAGATTACAGAAACTATGGTACGTTCCGGCGCTGTAGATATCGTGATCGTGGACTCTGTAGCAGCTCTGGTGCCAAAAGCTGAGATCGATGGCGAGATGGGTGATTCCCATGTAGGTCTTCAGGCACGTCTGATGTCCCAGGCATTAAGAAAACTGACTGCTATTATCAGTAAGTCTAACTGTATAGTTATTTTTATCAACCAGCTGCGTGAAAAAGTAGGTGTTATGTTTGGAAACCCGGAGGTTACTACCGGTGGACGTGCGCTGAAGTTCTATTCTTCTGTCCGTATGGATGTGCGCAGGATCGAAACCTTAAAGCAGGGCGGTGAAGTAGTTGGAAACCGTGTCCGCGTAAAAGTAGTTAAAAACAAGATCGCTCCGCCATTTAGAGAGGCTGAGTTCGATATTATGTTTGGTAAAGGAATCTCCAAAGAAGGCGATATCTTAGACCTTGCTGTAAAGGAAAATATCGTAGAAAAAAGCGGTGCATGGTTTGCATACGGCGGTTCCAAGATTGGTCAGGGACGGGAAAATGCAAAACAGTATCTGTTGATGCATCCGGCAATCTGTGCTGAGATTGAAGCACAGGTACGTGTGAAGTACAATCTGCCAGGTGCTGAGGAGGCAGAGGCTAAGGCCAGGGAAGCAGCTCTGAAAGAGAAAGAAGAGAGCGGCTCCGTTCTTGCAGAAAATGCAGGAGAAGAGCTGACTGTTTCTGAGGCTGAAAAAGAATGACCGTTACAGCAATTGTCCCTGTAGATAAGAGAAAATGCAAAGTCTTCCTTGGAGAGGACTTTGCATTTGTTTTATATAAAAGTGAAGCAGCCCGTTTCCATATAGAAGAAGAAAATGAACTTTCGGAACAGACTTACGAGAAGATAAAAGAAGAGATCCTTTTAAAACGGGCCAGAGATCGCGCCCTGTATCTTCTTCAGTCCCAGGGGCGGACCAAGGCTGAAATGATCCAAAAACTGCAAAAAGATGGTTACCCGGACGATGTGATCAGAGAGGTGATATCCTTTTTGGAAGAGTATCATTTTGTAGATGACAGTTCTTACACAGAAAATTATATTCATGTAAATAAAAGCAGAAAAAGTCCCCGTCAGATTGTTTTTGAGCTGCAGCAAAAGGGCGTGGATAAGGATACGATCAGCCGGATGTTGGAAGAAGCTCCCATTAATGAAGATGATACAGTCCGGGCTTTATTAAAGAAAAAAACAGGCGGACAGATCCCAGCGGATTGGAAAGAAAGGCAGAAACTGGCTGCTTTTTTAGGCAGAAAAGGCTTTTCTTTTGATGTTATCCAGCGGGTTTTGAGGGAAAGCACAGATGACTAAAGAAAGCAGCATGTCCTTTTGTTTATGTTGTCGGTACAACGGGGAAATAAGAGGAATATACTTGACACAATTCTGAAAAAAGTATAAAATTACTATGTTGTATTTCGTACAATGAAAACTAAATATAAGGAGGTGCTCCTGTGTTGCAGATCATAATTCCTGCTATAATCGGCGCGGTGATCGCGGCTATTATTGTTGGCTATTTTGCACATTCTGCAGGCCGTTCTTACGAGCGCAAGCAGTATGACAGCAAGGTTGGAAGTGCAGAAGAAAAAGCCAGAGAAATAATAGATGAAGCATTAAAGACTGCAGAAACAAAGAAGCGAGAAGCTCTCCTGGAAGCCAAGGAAGAATCTTTAAAGACAAAGAATGAGTTGGAAAAAGAAACCAAGGAAAGAAGAGCGGAACTTCAGCGTTATGAGAAGCGTGTATTAAGCAAAGAAGAAAACGTTGAAAAAAAGGCAGATGCCCTTGAAAAGAAGGAGGCTGATCTGGTCAGAAGGGAAAACATTCTCGGTGAACGTACCGCAGAAGTAGAGACCCAGTATGAACAGGGAATACAGGAACTGGAACGAATTTCCGGTCTTACCTCCGAACAGGCAAAAGAATATCTTTTAAAATCTGTTGAAGAAGACGTAAAGCATGATACAGCAAAGCTGATCAAGGAACTTGAAAACAAGGCAAAAGAAGAAGCTGATAAGAAGGCCAGAGATTTAGTTGTCACAGCTATCCAGCGGTGTGCGGCAGATCATGTGGCGGAAACAACTGTATCTGTAGTACAGCTTCCAAATGATGAAATGAAGGGACGCATCATTGGTCGTGAGGGACGTAATATCCGTACTCTTGAGACATTAACTGGTGTGGAACTGATCATTGATGATACTCCAGAAGCGGTAGTTTTATCCGGATTTGATCCGATCCGCAGGGAAGTAGCAAGAATTGCGCTGGAACGTCTGATCGTAGACGGCCGTATCCATCCGGCAAGGATCGAAGAGATGGTAGAGAAAGCGCAAAAAGAAGTGGAGAACAACATGAGAGAAGAAGGCGAATCCGCATGTCTCGAAGTTGGTATTCATGGCATTCATCCGGAACTGGTAAAATTGTTAGGACGGATGAAATTCAGAACAAGTTATGGTCAGAATGCATTAAAGCATTCCATCGAAGTAGCACAGTTATCAGGGCTTTTAGCTTCTGAACTGGGTGTGGATGTACGTCTGGCAAAACGTGCCGGTTTACTCCACGATATTGGTAAATCTGTTGATCATGATATGGAAGGTACACATGTACAGCTGGGTGCAGATCTTTGCAGAAAGTACAAAGAATCAGCAGTTGTTATCAATGCTGTAGAATCCCATCATGGAGATACAGAACCGACCAATCTTATTTCATGCATCGTTCAGGCTGCAGATACTATTTCTGCTGCAAGACCTGGTGCAAGAAGAGAGACACTGGAAACATACACAAACAGATTAAAGCAGCTTGAAGATATTACAAATTCTTTCAAGGGTGTAGATAAGTCTTTTGCTATTCAGGCAGGACGGGAAGTCCGTATTATGGTTATTCCTGAACAGGTCAGCGATGACGATATGGTATTGCTGGCAAGAGATATTTCCAAGCGTATTGAAGACGAACTGGAATATCCGGGACAGATCAAAGTCAATGTGATCCGTGAATCCAGAGTAACGGGCTATGCAAAGTAAAAAATGTATTATAAAAAAGCTTCATCAGCAGATGGAGCTTTTTTGATACATTGCATAATGAAAGTCAGCTGTTACGTGCCGTTGGCACGCTGCACCTGCGTTTTTAGACCTGCACACTCAAATCCGCATCCTACGTGATAAGTACAGTTATTTACGAAACGATTTACTAGTAAATCGTAAGGAAAACTTTATTGACAGTATATGGTAAAAAGGGTAGTCTTAGAGCAAAGAAAGATTCCAAGAGAACATTTGTGAGGAAAAGGAGGAAAAGGTATATGGCATACAGTAAAAAAAGACTGATCGCAGCTGCTATGGCGGGTATTTTTGCGGCAATGTGTGCGTTCCCAGGCTATGCAGCCAGCAGAAAGAAGATCACATCGGTTACATTGACGATCAAGGCTGATATTGAACCGGATACAGACTTTGGAATGGAGAATATTGAAATCGACAGCAGCAGCAGCCGATACAGCGTAGATGGATATGATATATTAAATGAGGGATTTACCTGGACAGAAGATATGACACCCCAGATTCGTATCACATTGACTGCAGATGATGATTATTATTTTACTTCCCTGGGAAAGGATAAGATCACATTAAAGGGGGGTGCAGAATATAAATCATCTACCAGACAGAATTCCAGCTCTGAATTACTGTTGGATGTAAAATTGCCTTCCCTGCAGAACAGTTTAAAATCCATGGAAGGAATTACTTTATCAGATAATGGAATTGCCACCTGGCCGGCTATAAGTACAGCAGGAAGCTACGAAGTCCGTGTATACAGGGAAGGAAAGATCGTAGGAACTGCCCTTACTACCGATACAAACTCTGCCAACTGCAGAATACGTATGATGAAGCCAAATGAAAACTATATGGTAAAAGTCCGTGCTGTTAATAAATATGACAATACGGTAAAAGGCGAATGGACCGAATCTAACCCCGTTTATATTAGTGGTGACAAAGTAGCAGAATTTAAAGCAGACCCAAATGCATCAAATGTAAATACAGCTTCCGGCACTACCGGTAAATGGAAACAGGAAACAGACAAGAGGTGGTGGTATTGCAGGGCAGACGGAACCTATCCTGCAAACCAGTGGGAAGAATTAGGCGGAAAATGGTATTTCTTTGATGAGAGCGGTTATATGAAGACTGGCTGGATCGACTGGAATGGAAAGAGTTACTATTGCTCTGAAAATGGAGATATGCTTACCAATTGCATGACACCTGATAATTATCTGGTAGGCGCAGATGGAGCCTGGATCGCCCAGTAAAACAGACAGACTGTAGATACATTACTGTAAATACAAGCCGCTGCAAAGTGTAAAAAGACATTTTGCAGCGGCTTATTTTGTGCTATTATAGATGCAGCATTTGAGATAGATGTGTTCTCAAACAGAGCTTAGAAGAAAGAGGACAGAAATATGAACAGTTTAAGGGAATGGGAAGAAGCCTTTGAGCAGGCTGTTGATGTAAAAAAATCTTATGATCTTGCAAAAAGAATGGAAGGACCCAAGACAAATCCGGTACTGGGATACCGTACAGCCGGCTCCAAAGCAGAGTGGGAGACGGGAGAACTGCTTTTAAAAGAAATGCAGGAAATGGGACTTCAGAATGTACAAAAGGATAAGATCAAGGTAGACAGCTGGGACTTTCATCACGCGGTCCTTCGTTACCGTGATAAAGAAGATAACGAATATGAATTTCAATTAGGCGCTTATCAGACGGATTTTCATACAGAAGGATTTCAGGAATTTTCCATGGTCTATTTAGGACGGGGCACAGCGGAAAATTATGAAAATATAGATGTAAAAGGTAAGCTTGTGCTGATCGATATTAACCAGAGAGAAGAATGGTGGATCAATTTTCCGGTTTATCAGGCTCATTTAAAGGGAGCGGCAGCACTTATTGCAGTTCAGGATCAGGGGTATGGGGAGATCCATGATACGTCCTTAAATGCCCAGGATATTGCAGGACCGAAAGAGGCAGCTGCTTTCTCCATTTCCCAGGCAGATGCGGCTGTCTTAAAAGCAGATATGGGAAATATAGAAAAAACTGGAAATCATACAGGGGATTTTAAAGAAATCCAGGTATTATTTGATGCCCAGTCTACTGTGGTCCGTGACCGGGAGTCCTATAACATTACCGGCATGATACCAGGAGAAGAGCCGGAGCAGATGATCATGCTGTCCGCTCACTATGACTCTTATTTTACCGGTTTTCAGGATGACAATGCGGCAGTTGCAATGATACTTGGGATCGCAAGAACTTTTATTGACATGGGATATAAGCCAAGGAAGACGTTAGTGTTCTGTGCTATGGCAGCAGAAGAGTGGGGAGTAGTAGACTCTAAATATGATTGGTCTACCGGTGCCTACGAACAGGTATTTACTGCCCATCCGGAGTGGCAGGGAAAGGTGATCGCAGACTTTAACTTTGAACTTCCGGCCCATGCCCATGGAAAGAAGGATGCAGTCCGCTGCACCTATGAATATGCTTCTTTTATGAAGAAGGCAATCGAACATATCCAGCCTTCCAAGGAAGCATACCCGGAAGGCATGGAAGTCCACTTCCCTATCCAGACCTGGTCTGATGATTTTTCCATTGCCATTGCAGGAATTCCATCCTCTGTAAATGAGTTCAGCGACGGGGAGTTTATGGAGACCCACTATCATTCTCAGTTTGATAATGAAGATTTCTATGACGAGCCGGTTTACCGCTTCCACCATAACCTTTATGGAAAACTGGTGCTGGCATTTGACTATACAGCAGTAGTACCTATGGATTTTGAACGGCTGTTTGCTGCAGTGGAAGACAGCGTAGAAAAATCCCTGTGTGAAAAAACACAGGCAGATGAGACAAACCTTTTAGAACGCCTGAATAAGGCAAAAGAGCTGGGACGTCAGTTATACAGTCAGATACAGAAGATCAACGATGATTATAAAAGCCTTCTGGAATCAGGAAAGTATGATGAGGCAAAGAATGTGGCAGCAGGATATGCAGACTTAAACAGCTCCCTTCTTTATATCTTCCGCAAGGAACAGGACTATTTTGTCCGCTTAAACTGGCATGATGATGTACTGTTCCCGCAGCAGGGGGTAGGTGAGAACCTGAAAGCCATTTATAAGGCGCTTGCCTGCTTAAAAGAGGATGATCCGGAAGGTGCCCTGGAAGCAGTTTATGAGATTGATAATAACAGGTATGCCTTCCTGTTTGACAGAGAAGTATTCCGTTATTTTACTGAATATGTATTAAATCAGCCGGCAGACCGGTTAAAATGGGGCTATGGCCGTATTATCCACCATGAAAATCTGTACGATCTGGTAGTAAGTTTAAAGAAAAAGAACAAACTGCAGAAAGCAGGAGAAAGACCGGATCTGGAAGAAGAATACAAGACTCTGCTTCAGGCTGCAAAAGCCCAGGAGCAGTGCTACCGGGATGATATTGATTATATGGCATCTTCTGTGGAGAAGCTTTTAGCTGCCATGGAAGGATGCCTGGAAAAACAGTAAGGAGAACCGATATATAGTATGGAAAGTCAGACGTTATATAGAGTAAAAAAAGAAGATCTGCCAAAACTGGAAAAATTGCTGGTGAAATGCTTTGCCCATGATCCCTTATATTGCAAGCTGATCCCGGAAAAAGAGACAAGGGAGCGGCTGCTTCCTGAACTTTTCAAGTGTGATCTTACAGAATTTATTGAAACCTGTGAGATTTATTCTGACAGCGAGGAAATGAATTCCCTGTTAGTGGTTTCTGATGAGTCAGAGCCTTATAATCCCCTTGCTTTTTATCTTACAGAAGCCTGGGCGGGTTTAAAGACAGATGAATATCTGATCAAAGAGGATCCGAGCCTGAAGACTTTATGGAATTTTATGAAAGGCCGTGATTATTTAAACTCCCGGTGGACCGACCAGCTCCACCAGGAAGAGCGTCTTCATGTGATCTACCTTGCAGTGAATCCGGACATGCAGCATCATGGTCTGGCAGCTATCCTTATGGATGAGGTGATCCGTTATGCCCAGGAGCATCATCTGATGATCTCACTGGAAACCCATAATCCGGATAACGTGCCTATGTACGAGCATTTTGGTTTTAAGCTTTTTGGCATTGTCCAGAAGCATTTTGATTTAAAACAGTATTGCCTGATCCGTGAGATCCAATAGAAAAATGAGAAGATTACGAATGTTTTTAGAATTATGATTTATAGTTATACCGTCAATTCCAAACATGTATATTTTGTAATAGGGAAAATGGGCGGGAATAGTTGAAATGAAGCCTCAAATGAGATATGATTGATAGAAATCACAGCTATTACAAAAGATATAACTGACAGGAATAGTAGATAAAGGGGATAATAATTATGAATTATAATATTGTTGCAATTCCGGGAGATGGTATTGGCCCTGAGATTGTAAGAGAGGCCAAAAAGGTATTAGATAAAGTAGGAGAAGTTTACGGACATAAGTTTAATTATACGGATATTTTAATGGGCGGCTGCTCCATTGATGCATATGGTGTTCCGCTGACGGATGAAGCACTGGAGACAGCCAGAAATTCAGATGCAGTGCTGTTAGGTGCTGTTGGAGGTAATGTAGGCAACTCCAGATGGTATGATGTTGCACCAAACTTGAGACCAGAGGCAGGACTTTTAAAAATCCGTAAAGGTTTAGGACTGTTTGCAAATATCCGTCCGGCTTATCTTTTTGAGCAGTTAGCAGATGCGTGTCCATTAAAGAAAGAGATCATTGGAAATGGCTTTGATATGGTCATTATGCGTGAACTGACCGGCGGTGTTTATTTCGGAGCAAGAAGCACTGAGGAAAAAGACGGTGAATTATATGCGGTAGACTCTATGCCATACAGTGAGCATGAAATCCGCCGTGTTGCTGTCAAGGGATTTGAGATCGCTATGAAGCGCCGTAAAAAGCTGGTAAGTGTTGACAAGGCCAATGTTCTGGATACTTCCCGTTTATGGCGCAAGGTTGTAAATGAAGTTGCAAAGGATTATCCGGAAGTAGAGGTAAGCCACATGTTAGTAGACAACTGTGCAATGCAGCTGGTTATGAATCCAGGACAGTTTGACGTAGTTCTGACTGAGAACATGTTTGGTGACATCCTTTCAGATGAGGCAAGTATGATCACCGGTTCTATCGGCATGTTATCTTCTGCAAGCTTAAATGAGTCAAAGTTCGGTCTGTATGAGCCAAGCCATGGTTCTGCACCGGATATTTCAGGAAAAGATATTGCCAACCCATTAGCAACCATTCTTTCCGCAGCGATGCTTCTTCGTTATTCCTGTGACCTGGACAAAGAGGCACTGGCAGTAGAGACAGCAGTACGTCAGGTGCTGAAAGATGGATATCGTACCGGCGATATTATGTCAGAGGGCTGCACCAGGGTTGGAACTACCCAGATGGGTGATCTGGTTGCAGAGCGTATCCACTAAAAGATTCCGGGAGTACATGAGATTTTCAGGAGGATAAAAATATGAGAAGTGACGCAGTAAGAAAAGGAATGCAGCAGGCACCGCATCGTTCCCTTTTTAATGCACTTGGTATGACAGAAGAAGAAATGAATAAGCCATTAGTAGGTATTGTAAGTTCTTATAATGAGATCGTTCCGGGACATATGAACCTGGATAAGATCGTAGAGGCAGTAAAATTAGGTGTTGCCATGGGTGGCGGTACCCCGGTCGTATTTCCGGCTATTGCAGTCTGTGACGGTATTGCCATGGGTCATGTGGGCATGAAGTATTCACTGGTTACCAGAGACCTGATCGCAGATTCTACTGAATGTATGGCAATGGCACATCAGTTTGATGCTTTGGTCATGGTTCCAAACTGTGATAAGAATGTTCCTGGTCTGTTAATGGCGGCAGCAAGATTAAATATCCCAACTGTATTTGTCAGCGGCGGTCCAATGCTTGCAGGCCACGTAAAGGGATGTAAGACCAGCCTTTCCAGTATGTTTGAGGCAGTTGGTGCCTATGCAGCAGGAAAGATGACCGAAGAAGATGTAAAAGAATATGAAAATAAGACCTGTCCGACCTGCGGATCCTGTTCTGGTATGTACACTGCAAACAGCATGAACTGCCTGACAGAGGTTCTTGGTATGGGACTTCGTGGAAACGGAACCATTCCTGCAGTTTATTCCGAACGTATCAAGCTGGCTAAACATGCCGGCATGCAGGTAATGGAAATGTTAAAAAGAAATATCCGTCCAAGAGATATTATGACAAAAGAAGCATTTATGAATGCTTTGACCATGGATATGGCTTTAGGATGCTCTACCAACAGCATGCTCCATTTACCGGCTATTGCACATGAAGCTGGTGTTGAGTTAAATGTAGACATTGCAAATGAAATCAGCGCAAGAACACCAAATCTGTGCCACTTAGCACCTGCAGGTCATACTTACATAGAAGACCTGAACGAGGCAGGCGGTATCTACGCTGTTATGAATGAGATCAGCAAGAAAGGCCTGTTAAATCTGGACTGCATGACTGTTACAGGAAAGACTGTCGGCGAAAACATCAAGGACTGCGTAAACAAAGATCCGGATGTTATCCGTCCGATTGACAATCCATACAGCCAGACCGGTGGTATTGCTATCTTAAAGGGTAATCTGGCACCAGATTCAGGCGTTGTAAAGCGTTCTGCAGTAGCTCCTGAAATGTTAAAGCATGAAGGTCCAGCTAGAGTCTTTGACTGCGAGGAAGACGCTATTGCAGCGATCAAGGGTGGCAGGATCGTTGCCGGGGATGTTGTTGTGATCCGTTATGAGGGACCAAAAGGCGGCCCTGGCATGAGAGAAATGTTAAATCCGACTTCTGCTATTGCAGGAATGGGACTTGGATCCACAGTAGCCCTGATCACAGACGGACGTTTCTCCGGAGCATCCAGAGGTGCTTCTATCGGACATGTTTCTCCGGAGGCAGCTGTAGGCGGTCCAATCGCATTAGTAGAAGAGGGAGATATCATTTCCATTGATATTGATAATCATCAGTTAAATGTACTGGTTTCTGATGAAGAAATGGCAGCCAGAAAAGCAAAATGGCAGCCAAGAGAGCCAAAGGTGACTACCGGTTATCTGGCAAGATATGCTTCACTGGTAACTTCCGGCGACAAGGGTGCTATCCTTCAGGCAAAATAAGGAAGGCGCTGAGTAATATTGTAAAGGAGTACAGGACATATGAGTAAATTGACAGGTGCGGAAATCGTTATAGAATGTTTGAAAGAACAGGGGGTAGACACTGTTTTCGGATATCCGGGCGGTGCCATCCTGAATATATATGATGCGCTGTATCAGCACCAGAATGAGATCACCCATATTCTTACATCTCATGAACAGGGCGCTTCCCATGCAGCAGACGGATATGCCAGGGCAACTGGAAAGGTAGGCGTATGCCTGGCAACTTCCGGCCCTGGTGCGACTAACCTGGTAACAGGTATTGCTACTGCATATATGGATTCAGTTCCGGTAGTAGCTATTACCTGTAACGTGGCAAACAGCCTCTTAGGTAAGGACAGTTTCCAGGAGATCGACATTACCGGTGTGACCATGCCTATCACGAAATATAATTTCATTGTAAAAGATATTAATAAACTGGCAAAAGTGATCCGCAGGGCTTTCGTCATCGCCCAGAGTGGAAGACCGGGCCCTGTTCTGGTTGATATTACAAAGGATGTAACTGCGGCAACTGCAGATTATGAGTATCAGGAGCCGGAGAAGATCGAACCACAGACCGATACCATTAAAGAAGAAGATATGGAGCGGGCTCTGGAAATGATCCGCAAGGCCCAGAAGCCATTTATTTTCGTAGGTGGCGGTGCTATTATCTCCAATGCCTCTGAAGAACTGCGTGTGTTTGCCCACAAGATCCAGGCACCGGTTGCAGACAGTTTAATGGGTAAGGGCGCATTTGACGGTGCAGATGAACTGTATACAGGTATGGTTGGTATGCATGGAACTAAAACATCCAACTATGGCATTACTGAGGCAGACCTTTTAGTAGTAGTTGGCGCCAGATTCAGTGACCGTGTTATTGGAAATGCATCAAAATTCGCGAAAAACGCAAAAATTTTACAGATTGACATTGACCGTGCAGAGATCAACAAGAATATTAAGGTTGACGCAAGCATCATTGGAGATGCTAAGACTATTTTACGCAGGTTAAATACCCATCTGGATCCTATTAACCATGATGAGTGGATCGCCCATATTGAACGTATGAAGGATATGTATCCGCTGCGTTACAATAAGAATGTACTTACCGGTCCTTTTATTATCCAGACTGTAAATGAAGTTACAGGCGGGGACGCTGTGATCGTAACAGAGGTTGGCCAGCACCAGATGTGGGCGGCCCAGTATTACAAATACCGTCAGCCCAGAACCCTTCTTACTTCCGGTGGACTGGGAACCATGGGATATGGCCTGGGCGCTTCTATTGGTGCTAAAATGGGCTGCAAGGATAAGACTGTTATCAACATTGCAGGTGATGGCTGCTTCCGCATGAATATGAACGAGATCGCTACAGCGACCCGTTACAATATCCCGGTGATCGAACTGATCATCAACAACCATGTATTAGGTATGGTGCGTCAGTGGCAGACGCTCTACTATGGAAAGCGTTATTCCCAGACTGTTCTCAATGATTCTGTTGATTATGTAAAGATTGCAGAGGCAATGGGAGCAAAGGCTTACAGAGTGACCCAGAAAGAGGAGCTGGCTCCTGTATTAAAAGAGGCGATCTCTTTAAATATCCCTGTTGTCATTGACTGTCAGATCGGCTGCGACGACAAGGTATTCCCAATGGTATCTCCGGGAGCTCCTATCGCAGATGCATTTGATGATACAGACTTAAAGATCAACTAGTTCAGCGTTTTCATAGAAAAAATTCAACAGTTAACTGAAAATCTAAAAAAGATTCAGATGAAATCTGCTTGAAAAATAAAATGAAACGTTGTATAGTAATTTCTAACACCTTGGAACGTTACCGTGTTATTGGTTTATACTGGTAAAGTAACAGTAAAGACGGAATTATTTATACAAAAATTACTTATACAAGGGCGTATATACACAGGTGGCTTCTCTGTGTGATGCAGGAAAAATTTTCTGTTTGCATCATGCAGGGAAGCCCCTTGCATATAAATAAATGAGGGTACACAATTAATTCCAAGAGGAGGAGAATTATGAGCAGAGTTTACAACTTTTCAGCAGGGCCGGCAGTATTACCGGAAGAAGTCCTGAAAGAAGCAGCAGCAGAAATGCTGGATTACAGAGGCACAGGAATGTCAGTAATGGAGATGAGCCATCGATCTAAATCATATGAGACCATTATTGAAGATGCTGAATCAGATCTGCGCGATCTCTTACACATTCCGGAGAATTATAAGGTGCTTTTTCTTCAGGGCGGCGGTTCTACCCAGTTTGCCATGGTTCCTATGAACCTGATGAAGAACCGCGTGGCAGATTATATCATTACTGGACAGTGGGCAAAGAAAGCGCATAAAGAGGCATCTATTTACGGAAAGGCAAATGCGATCGCTTCCAGTGCTGATAAGACTTTCAGCTATATTCCGGATTGTTCTGACCTGCCTGTATCTGAGGATGCAGATTATGTGTACATCTGTGAAAATAATACTATCTACGGAACAAAGTTCTGGACTCTCCCGAATACAAAGGGAAAGCTGTTAGTAGCAGACCAGTCTTCCTGTTTCTTATCTGAGCCTGTTGACGTATCTAAATATGGCCTGATCTTTGCAGGTGCACAGAAGAACGTAGGACCTGCAGGTACTGTTATCGTTATCATCCGTGAGGATCTGATCACAGAGGATGTATTAGAGGGAACACCTACCATGCTGCGTTACAAGATCCATGCAGATGCAAAATCCCTTTACAATACACCTCCTACATACGGCATTTACATGTGCGGCAAGGTATTTAAGTGGTTAAAGTCAAAAGGCGGCCTGGAAGAGATGAAGAAGATCAACGAGGAGAAGGCAAAAATCCTTTATGATTTCTTAGATGAGAGCAAGCTGTTTAAGGGCACTGTAGTAAAGAAAGACCGTTCTATCATGAACGTGCCATTTATCACAGGAAATGAAGAACTGGATGCCTTATTTGTAAAAGAATCCAAAGCAGCAGGACTTGAAAACTTAAAGGGACACAGAACAGTAGGCGGCATGCGTGCAAGTATCTACAATGCAATGCCAAAGGCCGGTGTAGAGAAGTTGGTTGAGTTTATGTCTGATTTTGAGAAGAAACATCTGTGATCTATATGAACACTATTTATGAGGACGAGGAGATAGTATTATGAAAAAGATCCATTGCTTAAATCCAATAGCAGCCTGCGGAACAGACCTGTTCCCGGCTGATTATGAGATAACTGACAATAAAGCAGAGGCAGATGCCTTTTTAGTACGAAGCGCTTCTATGCATGAAATGGAACTGCCGGAGGGACTTCTGGCAGTAGGACGTGCAGGTGCAGGTGTAAATAACATTCCTTTAGATGAGTGTGCAAAGGCTGGCGTGGTTGTATTTAACACACCAGGTGCCAATGCAAACGGAGTAAAAGAGCTGGTTCTTGCCGGTATGTTTTTAGCTTCCCGTGACATTGTAGGCGGTATTAAATGGTGCCAGGACAATGCCCAGGACGAAAACATTGCAAAAACAACAGAAAAGAGCAAAAAAGCATTTGCAGGCTGGGAATTAAAGGGTAAAAAGTTAGGTGTCATCGGACTTGGCGCTATCGGTGCTGAGGTTGCAAATGCAGCTACCCATCTGGGAATGGAAGTTTACGGTTATGACCCATATATTTCTGTTAATGCAGCATGGAGACTTTCCAGAAATGTAAAGCACATCACCAATGTAGATACTATTTTCCAGGAGTGCGACTATATTACCGTTCATGTGCCGCTGTTAGAGTCCACCAAAGGCATGATCAATAAAGATAAACTGGACATGATGAAGGATGGCGTGGTGATCTTAAACTTTGCAAGGGATACTCTTGTAAATGATGATGATATGGCTGCAGCACTGGAGGCTGGAAAAGTTGCCCGTTATGTCAGCGATTTCCCAAATCCAAAGGTAGTACATATGAAAAATGTGATCCTCACCCCACATCTGGGTGCTTCAACAAGAGAGTCTGAGGACAACTGTGCGGTAATGGCAGTAAAGGAGATCACAGATTATCTGGAAAATGGTAATATTAAAAATTCTGTTAATTATCCGGCCTGCGATATGGGTGTATGCCAGGCAGAAAGCCGTATTGCCGTTCTTCATATGAATATCCCAAATATGATTGGACAGATCACTGCAATACTGGCAGCTCAGGGCGTAAACATTTCTGATATGACTAATAAGAGCCGTGATAAGTTTGCGTATACCTTATTAGATCTGGAACACAAGCCGGAAGAGGCAACTGTGGAGAAATTAAAGGCCATTGAGGGCGTTTTGCGAGTACGCGTAGTGAAATAAGACGGCGGATCAGAAGGAGAAGAAAATGGCAGTAGTAAAACCATTTATATGTATCAGACCGGCAAAGGAAAATGCATCCAAAGTAGCAGCGCTTCCTTATGACGTATACAACCGGAAAGAGGCGTGCGCGGCAGTAGCAGGAAATCCCATTTCATTTTTAAATATTGACAGAGCAGAGACTCAGTTCTCTGATGATGTGGATACGTATGCAGACTGTGTGTATGAGAAGGCGAGAGAACTTTTAGATACCCAGATCGCAGAGGGAGTCTATGTTACAGATGCAGGAGACCATTATTATCTGTATGAGCTGACCATGGATGGACGTAGCCAGACAGGGATCGTTGCCTGCAGTTCCATTGATGATTATGTAAACGGAGTGGTCAAGAAGCATGAAAACACCAGAGAGGATAAGGAATTAGACCGTATCCGCCATGTGGATACAGTTAATGCCCAGACTGGCCCGATCTTTCTGGCTTACAGACAGAATGAGACCTTAAAGGCTATTGTAGCAGAAGAAAAGGCCAAACCGGTTCTTTATGATTTTGTATCCGATGACGGCATCCGTCACCGGGTATGGAAGATTGATGATCCGGCACAGACTGCGGCTATTGAGGCAGCATTTGCAGCAATTCCGGCTACCTATATTGCAGACGGACATCACAGAGCAGCTTCCGCTGTAAAGGTAGGCTTAAAACGCAGGGCAGAAAACCCTGGATATACAGGTGAAGAGCCATTTAACTATTTCCTGTCTGTTTTATTCCCAGATGAGGAATTGATGATCCTTCCATACAACCGTGTGGTTAAGGATTTAAATGGAATGAGCAGGGAACAGTTCTTTGAGGCAGTAAAGGGAAAGTTCGAACTGGAAGAAATTGGAAAAGAACCTTATGCACTGGCTGAAAAAGGAACTTTCGGCATGTACCTGGACAACACCTGGTATGCTTTAAAGGTACTTCCCCAGTACAGGAGCGCTGATCCGGTAAAGGGACTGGATGTTTCTATTTTACAAGACCAGCTGTTAGGACCGGTACTTGGCATCGGTGATCCAAGAACGGATAAGCGTATTGATTTTATCGGCGGGATCCGGGGATTAAAAGAGCTGGAACGCCGTGTAAGGGAAGATATGGAGATTGCTTTTTCTATGTATCCCACTTCTATTGAAGAGCTTTTAGCAGTAGCAGATGCAGGCCTTTTAATGCCGCCGAAGTCTACCTGGTTTGAACCGAAGTTAAGAAGTGGGTTGTTTATCCATAAATTAAGTTAAATAAGCTGAATGAAAGCCGTCTGGCAGTTGCCAGGCGGCTTTTTCCCTGATCTGCGCAATAAGGAAGATTATGACAGGTGGCTGCATTTGATGTACATTCTGGAAAGATGGCGGGTTATACAGATGTTACGCAGGGGGAATATCTTTCGTCTGGTATACCCGTCTCCATTCTTTGGTTCCGTCTACTTTTATGGTCTCACACTGGTTCTTTTGTAGAAATTTCACCAGTTCGTAGCAGTTGATCCAGATCTCGTGGTCACTTTCTTTCTGGGATTCGTCAAAAACCAGCTCCAGACCGAAGTGGAGGTGGGGTTCTTCTATGTTGTTGGTGTTTTCTTTGGAGCTGTAGCCGGTGCGCCCCATATAGCCGATAACGTCTCCGGCCTGGACTAGACTACCTTCTTTTAAATCAGACTGGAAGGGGTAGTTTTTCCGCAGGTGAGCGTAGTAATAATACCGCTTTTTATCAAAGCTTCGGATCCCGATCCGCCAGCCTCCGTACTGGTTCCAGCCAAGGGCTTCTACATACCCGGATTCTACGGCGATAATGGGAGTTCCCACCTGTCCCATCATGTCGTGGCCTAAGTGGCGGCGCCTGAAGCCGTAGCTGCGTGAAACACCGAAATCGTCAAAATCATTGTAGGGGAAGTTTTTTGCCAGCGGGAAGAAGGCCTTCAGGCCGTATTTTGTGACCCAGACAGTATCGGGCACAGTTTCGGATGATTGCGGCACCTGCGGCACTTCATCTGCCGGTATCTCCGCCTGAAATGTCCCTACCATTCCGTCTAACACCGCCCCATAAGCCTGTTTGTAATAGTCATAATATTTCATATCTTTTGTCAGCTCTTCCATAGTCGAGTCCCCATTGATCAGCTGCTCTGCCACCTTTTCCATATCACTTTTCTTATATCTGGAAAAATCCCCGCCATAGCGTGTTCCAAGATACGCCAGTAGATCCACCCAGTTTAAATGTATTTCCGCCTGGCAGGTATCCACATCGTACCGGAAAGCCTGATCTAACGCCTCGCTGGTCACATTAAAATCTACCCATTTAATAAATTTGCTAGATGTCTGGAAAATATCAGTCTGCCGGTCTGTTTTCTTCATAAAAAGACAAAGGCATAAAAGCATCAGGACAAAAAGTTCCATACCAATAAAGACAAATGAATGAAATGAATATTTCTTAGAAAAAGACATAATATCCCCCTTTTGGTTAAAATGTACTCTCGGAAGCTTTCTGTACCTGTTTTATATATTTCCGGCCTTTTGGCCCTGGTATCATCATATGTCCTGCTCACGGTCAATATGCCAGTGGCTCCCTTGTTAGAAAATAGGAATTATGATATAATGAGCGTAGGGAAAAACAAGCGGCTGCGCAGCAGACATTTGTTTTTCA
>OGYT01000553.1_pt1 | contig 28497 bp, 25 predicted proteins | sample 1576631 | NCBI WGS metagenome assembly OGYT01 (sample SAMEA3541588, study PRJEB24748) | human gut metagenome | biome: human gut; feature: human-associated habitat; material: faeces | place: China | collected 2012
TGATAAATTTGAAGGTCTTTGCCGAGTGCTTGACATCGAAGACAGCGGTAAATATATTATTTTCTGCCGCACGAAGAAAAATGTTGATGATTTGCAGGCTTCGCTCCAGGTGCGCGGATATATGGCAGGCAGTCTGCATGGTGATATGAGCCAGGCTCAGAGAGACAGAGTTATGCGCCGTTTCCGTGAAGGTAAGCTGGAAATTCTCATTGCGACGGACGTAGCAGCACGCGGTATTGATATCGATGATATCAGCCATGTTATAAACTTTGATATACCGCAGGACCCGGAATCATATGTACACCGTATCGGACGTACGGGCAGAGCGGGTCGTACCGGTATTGCCGTAACCTTCATTGAACCGAAGGAATACCGTCAGCTTAAACTGATTGAACGCACGACGAAATCCCGCATGATACGCGGTGAACTGCCGACACCGGCGGACGTAATTGAGCGTCAGCGTGAAGCAATAAAGGAACGTCTTTTAAAAACGCTGAGCAACAATACGTATTCCGATTATCATCTGATTATTTCCGATATCGCCAACGAAGGCTATGATTATGTGGATATTGCCGCAGCTGCATTGCAGCTTTCCATTGAAGGCGTTAAGGAAAAAGAAGATAAACCGCTTGATGAACGTTTTGAAAATACGGGTGGCGCACCGGGTATGGTTCGTCTGTTTCTCAATATCGGGCGCAAGCAGGGCATTCGTCCGCAGGATATTGTGCGCAGTTTTGCTTCCGAAGTTGATATTCCGGGAAGTGTAATCGGTGTGATAAACATTTATGATAAATTTACTTTTGTGGAAGTGCCGAAGGATATTGCAGAAAAAGTAATCTCTGTAATGCACAGAAATACAATTAAAGGATATAAACTGAATATAGAACCGGCAAAAGGTAAATAAAAAAAGGCTTGAAACTGTTTATGGTTTCAAGCCCTTTTTGCAGGTAAACTATATTCTGCTGTTTTTGTCATTGAGTTCAAAAATAATATCCCGAAGCTGTGCCGCTCGTTCAAATTCAAGGTTGCGGGAGGCTTCCTGCATTTCTTTAGTGAGCGATAATATAAGTTTTTTCTTTTCTTTCGCCGTCATTTTCGGTTTTTTCCTTGCCGGTTTCGTATTGTAATCGGCGTTTTCTTCTGCAACCATTGTTGTTTCGATAAGATTTTTTACTTTTTTCTTTATCGTCTGCGGAATGATATGATGTTCTTCATTATATTCATGCTGTACGGCACGGCGACGGTTTGTTTCGTCAATTGCTTTCTGCATGGAGTCCGTAATCCGGTCGGCGTACATGATTACTTTTCCGCCTGCATTGCGTGCCGCTCTCCCGATTGTCTGTATCAGCGACGTTTCCGAACGCAGAAAACCTTCTTTATCAGCATCCAGTATGGCAACGAGTGAAACTTCTGGCATATCCAGACCTTCGCGCAGCAGATTTATACCGACGAGTACGTCGAATTTACCCATGCGCAAATCGCGGATAATCTCCGCCCGTTCAATAGTGGCAATATCCGAATGGAGATAACGAACTTTGACTCCCATTTCTTTTAAGTAATCGGTAAGATTTTCCGCCATTTTTTTCGTTAGCGTCGTGATGAGCACACGTTCGTCCTTTTTTACGCGCAGCTTGATTTCACCGAGCAAATCGTCAATCTGTCCTTCCAGCGGACGAACCTGTATTTCAGGGTCCAAAAGTCCTGTCGGGCGGATAATCTGCTCTACAATCTGATTGGCCTGCTGAAGTTCATACTGAGCGGGAGTAGCCGATACGTAAATTATCTGATTGATATGCTGTTCGAATTCTTCAAAGCGCAAAGGACGGTTATCAAATGCCGAAGGCAGACGAAAGCCGTTGGCGACGAGTGATTCCTTGCGTGAGCGGTCGCCTGCATACATAGCGCGTATCTGCGGAATTGTCACATGTGATTCGTCAATCACAATCATGAAATCGTCCGGAAAATAATCAAGCAGGGTATACGGAGCCTCTCCCGCCTTTCTGCCCGTCAAGTGGCGGGAGTAGTTTTCAATGCCTGAGCAGTAGCCCATTTCCTCCATCGTTTCCAAATCATAATTCGTGCGCTGTTCAAGACGCTGTGCTTCCAGAAGCTTATTGTCGTCTCGGAAAATCTTCAGCTGCTGCTGCAGTTCCTCATGAATGGAATTGAGCGCATCTTCCATATGTTCTTTGGAAGTAACGTAATGCGATGCCGGATAAATCAAAATATGCTTGCGTTCGCCGTATACCTGCCCGGTAATCGTATCCACTTCCAGAATACGGTCGATTTCATCGCCGAACAGTTCAATGCGTACAGCTCTGTCGCTGTAACCTGCCGGAAAAATTTCAATCACATCGCCGCGTACTCTGAATTTACCACGGTCAAAATTGATATCATTGCGTTCATATTGAATAGCAACAAGTTTGCGTAGAATTTCATCACGCGGATATTCCTGCCCTTCCCGTACGGATAGAACCAAATCGTAGTAATCCTCCGGCGAACCGAGACCGTATATACACGAAACGCTGGCAACGATAATCACATCGCGCCGTTCAAACAGCGAACAGGTCGCTGAATGGCGCAGTTTATCGATTTCGTCGTTGATGGAAGAGTCTTTTTCGATATAAGTATCCGTTTGGGCGATATACGCTTCCGGCTGGTAGTAATCATAATAGCTGACAAAATATTCCACTGCGTTGTGCGGGAAAAATTCCTTGAACTCACTGGCAAGCTGTGCGGCGAGCGTCTTATTGTGAGCAATGACCAGAGTAGGTTTCTGGACTTTTTCAATCAGTTTGGCAATAGTGAACGTCTTGCCCGTTCCCGTAGCTCCCAGGAGCACTTGTGCCGTCTGTCCGTTTTCTATGCCTTTTGCCAGTTTTTCAATCGCCTGAGGCTGGTCGCCTGTCGGCTCGAATGGAGCTTCCACTTTAAAAGGTATCTTCTGTTCTATCTGCAATGTATTTAATTTCGGTACGTGTACCATAAAATCACCTTTTGTCTAAAAAAATTAAAATTATATTTCAGGGCAGACTGCCCCGTGCAAAATAATTATATCATATTGTTTCGACAAAAAATATCTGACATTGTACACTGTGTTGAAATGATATAATAGAAATGGAAAATTACGGAAGAAAGTCTATATGTGAATAATTCAGCTTATAATAACGATATTTCAGCTGAAATGAAAACAAAATGATGTTATGATGTTGCCACGCTAGAAAATAAGCTATAACAGAGCCTACATAGCTATTTTACGCGAATTCAGCTCGTATTTGAGGAAAAACTTATGAAGTATTTAGTAATAATTAGATGTTTTTCTTAATGGTGGATATAAATAAAAAAGCAGATAGCTGAGAAAACTACCTGCTTTTTTATATTTTATATTAAGAGAGTTAGAGAGAGCAATAATTAGAATACTTTTACGCTGCCTGCGTCACGAACATGTACTTCATAGTATTCGTTTTTAAGAACGTTTTTAATGAAGGATTTGAATTCTTCAGCTTCTGTTCTCGGGATAACGGAAAGAATTGCACCTGCAAATCCGCCGCCGTGAACACGGCATACACCGCTGTGACCGCTCTGAAAATAAACTTCGTTCATTGCAAGAAGGAGTGCAATGCCCTGATGTCTGGTATCCGGAGTAGCGCAGTTCTGTAAAAATCTCCAGGAGGAAAGTCCGGATTCAGTAACCGTTTTTTCAAAGTTGTCATATTTATGTGCTTGGAACTCAGCAGCCAATTTGCGAACGCGTTCTGTTTCAGTAATGAAATGAACGGCACGCAGTACGGCACGGTCACCGGCTTTTTCACGCAGTGCAGGGAGATTGTTCATAACATCTTCCATGCTTACGTCTTTCAGGTATTCTTTGCCGAAGAACTGAGAAATAGCTTTCATTTCTACAGTAATAGCTGTATATTCACCGTCAAGTGCGGAATGGTCTTCACCAGTTGGAGTAATAAAGAAATCGTATTTATCCTGAATTATTTTACTGTCAAGTTTAGTTACCGCCGGATTGTCATAATTTGCAAAGTCGATAGTAATCATACCGCCGGTAGCGCAAGCGAGCTGGTCGAGCAGACCGGATTTTTTGTCCCATTTATTGTTTTCGGACCATTGACCTGCTTTAGCGATTTCCAAAGTGGAAATTTCTGCATTGTTGTAAAGATGATTTACGATTGTACCGATAAGCATTTCAAAGGAAGCAGACGAGCTGACACCGGCTGCACTTAAAACGGTTGTTGTCATATATGCGTTGAAACCGCCGATTTTGCGTCCGTTCTGAGCGAGTTTTTCAAGCATACCTTTAATGAGTTTTACTGTACGGGAATCGCCGTCTTTTGCTTCAAAATCATCTGCAGCAATTTCGAATTCATCGTATTCCATGCTTTTTACATGAATTTTATTATCATCTCTGGTCGTAACGATAGCGATAGTATCCATGTCCGTGCTGGCGCCAATGATACGGCCGAGCTGATGGTCTGTATGGTTGCCGATTACTTCAATACGGCCAGGGGAACTGAAGAAGCAAGCATTGTCAACCGGATAAACGGCAGCAAAAGCGTCAGCTAATTTTTGATAACGTTTAACCTGTGCTTCAGCACCTTGTTCGTCAACATTATAAAGCTCCATTATTTTCTGTTTGGCTTCTTGTGATTTTAAGAATTCAATAATATTAGTCATTGTACCTACCTCCAAAACTGGTAAACGTTTTCTTGAAATAGTAAAATAAAAAAGGAAATTGCTTCTTTCCTTCGTCACACCATTAACTTCTTTTATTATTATGATACTTTTAATGAAAAATGTCAAGTAAAATTTTAAATTTAATTTTTTTATCTATTTTCTGATAAAGCATAGAAAACGGTGCCGTTTATTTTAGTTGCGTTATCGTACATTTCCGCCTATAATAAGGAATTGATATATCTTTGATGAGGTGATGAAATGGTAGATAAAGCTTTTCTTGTAGCATTGCAATACGGCATGCTTCTTTGCATCTGCGCTTTTATTTATTTTACGGTAAAATCCATGTTCAAAGATTTAAAAAGCACATCTGCACTCAAACCGGTAAAAGAAAATACGTCTAATCAAGTTGCTTTAATAGTTTTGGAAGCAGTTGATACAAAATTGGCCAATAAGAAAATATCGTTTTCTGGACAGATATCCATTGGTCGAGGCAGTGAAAATGATATTGTGCTTGATGATATCTATGTATCACATCATCACGCCGTAATCAGTCCCGTCCGCAATCTGTATCAGATTGAGGATTTGCAGAGCCGAAACCATACATATATTAATGGAAACGTTTTAAACGGTAAAGCTTTTTTGCAAAACGGCGATATTATAAAAATCGGCTGTGTTACATTTCGTTTTGAGAGGTGATATCTATGATAATTACTCATGCTACTGACATCGGCTGTGTACGTACCACAAACGAAGACAGCTATTTGTGCATTGAGCCGCATATTTATGCTGTGGCTGACGGTATGGGAGGTCATGCTGCTGGAGAGGTTGCCAGCAAGATAATAATTGATACGATAAAAAAACGCCTGGAATACGTAAATCCTGATGACTGTACGGAGGAGCGCCTGCGCAGTGTCGTTTTGGAAGCCAATCAGGCCATCATTAATGCTTCGCAGCAGAATTCCGATTATAACGGCATGGGTTCAACCATCAGTCTGTTTTACGTACATTACGGATATGCTACTTGGGCACAGGTGGGCGACAGCCGTATTTATCTTTTGCGCAACGGACAGATTTATCAGTTAACGTCGGACCATTCGCTTGTGAATGAATTGCTCAAGCAGCGCAAAATAACAGCGGAAGAGGCTGAAAATTTTCCGCATAAAAATATTTTAACAAGAGCAGTCGGTATGTCCGGCAATTTGATGGTGGATACCGGCTGGTGCGATATTTTGGAGCATGATAAATTCGTGATATGTTCCGATGGTCTTACCAATATGGTTGCCGATGAAGTTATTCGTGATATCTGTTATGAAAATACGACTGAAAGTAAAGCGCATAAATTAGTACAAAAAGCTATCGAAAACGGTGGCAAGGATAATATTACTTGTATCGTGGTGGAAATATAATGTCAAAATCATATTATTTTACACTTATTTTTCCTGTTTTACTGCTCTTTTTGGGAGCTTCAATTATCGGCATTAAACATCAGAATTTAACGTCGGAAACTTTTATTCCCGTTGCCGTTTTATCTGTGCTGTTTATTGTCGTTCAGCTGGTCAGTATCAAATTTAAGAGCAGGGCTGACCAGTATCTGTTGTCGATTGTTATTTTTCTTTCCAGTTTAAGTGCCGTAATGATTTTGCGCTTAAAACCGGATTTGTTTACGCATCAGCTGATGTGGATTGGCATCGGTCTTGTAATCTTTGCCGTAGTTGTGTTTTTTGCCGACAGACTGCTTGATTTGCTGGATTATCCTTATGTTCTGGGTATCGGAGCTCTCATCATTATTTGTTCCGTGCTGCTTTTGGGAACGGATATAAACGGCAACCGCAACTGGATTATATTAGGACCGGTGCAGGTTCAGCCGTCTGAATTCGCTAAGCTGTTCATAATTGCGTTTTTGTCATCGTTTTTGTCGGAGAATAAAAATGTTTTGACACTGCCGAGCCGCGGCTGGAAATTCCTTCATTTTCCGCCGTTCCGTTTTCTGGCACCGCTGCTTTTAATCTGGAGTGCTGCCATGCTGATGTTTGTCAGTCTGCGCGATTTGGGTTCGGCTTTGCTGTTTTTCGGCATCGTCATTATTATGACTTATGTGGCGACCGGCAAGAAAATATATGTGTTTTTGGCACTGTTTTTCTTTTCCGTATCATCGTATATGAGTTATCTGTTCTTTGAACATGTGCGTACCCGTGTCGCCATCTGGCTTCATCCGTGGGACGACCCTATGGGCAGTGCCTATCAGATTGTCCAGTCGCTGTTTGCCTTTTCCTACGGCGGAATATTCGGTACAGGTTTTTCCTTCGGTTTTCCCCTGCTTATACCGGAAGTTCATACCGATTTTATTTTTGCCGCTATCGGTGAGGAATTCGGCTTAATCGGTGTGTCTTTATTGCTTTTGGCATATCTTTTATTATTTATGCGCGGCATTAAGACGGCATTTTTCTGTACAAATGAAAAATACAAATTACTGGCATTCGGATTATCCATTACTATGTTATTACAGACTTTCATTATTCTTGCCGGTGTAACGAAACTTTTACCGCTGACCGGCATAACTTTACCTTTTATCAGTTACGGTGGCAGTTCTATGGTTTCTTCTTTCATTTCGCTGGGGCTGTTATTCGCTCTTAGTACAAAGGAGAGATAATCGTGCATAGACAAAATGATATTAATAAGCATATATATATTATTGTCAAAGTTTTTGCCGTGTTATTCGCCGTGATTTTTTTAAATCTGGCATATATTCAGGTTTATGAAGCAGAGGCTCTGCTCAATAATCCGCATAACTCGCATGTCATGGAAAAAGCTTCCGAAATTCAGCGCGGCAAAATCATGGATAATAGCGGTGTAATTCTGGCTGATACACAGAAAGAAAAAAATTCCTTTAAACGCATTTATCCGTACAGTGAGGTTTTTGCACCGCCGCTCGGTTATGTCAGTGACAAACTCGGCTATTCCGGTATTGAAGCTTCGCAAAATGCCCAGCTTGCCGGAAATAATATGCAGCTTCATGCACTTGGACCGCTGTCGCAGTTGTTTGAACCGCAGGTCGGCAATGATGTGCATCTGACACTCAGTGCCGCATATCAGCAGGCCGCTTATGATGCTCTTGGTGAACGTAAGGGCGCCGTCGTCATTTTAAACCGCAAAACGGGTGAAATTCTCGCTATGGTAAGCAGACCGAGTTTTAATCCCAATGATATTGATATCAACTGGGATACGTTGCGTACGGACGAAAACAGTCCGCTTTTAAATCGTGCCAGCCAGGGACTGTATCCGCCGGGTTCGACGATAAAACCGCTGATTGCGGACGGAGCACTGACAAGCGGTGCGGCAACGACGGATACTATTGTAAATTGTACCGGTTCGTTATATATTAATAGTAGTTATTCCCTTGCCGACAGTTCCGGTGAAGTTCATGGTGCGGTAAATCTTGCTTCGGCTATCATGCACTCATGCAACAGCTATTTCGGCACGATGGGAATAAGACTCGGAGAAGACGGTTTAGCTGAAACATTCTCCCGCTTCGGTTATGATAGGGAACTTGAAAGTGATTTCATTAATACTGCACCTGAGCTTCCGGATTTTGCCAATTTGAGCGAAGGTGAACTGGCGCAAGTCGGTATCGGTCAGTCGACACTGCTCGTAACACCGCTGCGGATGGCGATGCTGGCTGCAAGTATCGGCAATCAGGGAGTCTTGATGAAGCCGTTTCTCGTAAAACAGATTACATCTCCTGAGAATACGGTTATTGAAACGCATGAACCGGAAAAATGGCTTACCGTATCATCGCCGGAGATAACTAATATTATTTATGCAGATATGAAACAGGTTATTGCCTCAGGTACCGGAACCCGCGCTGCCGTAGACGGCATTGAAATGATAGGCAAGACCGGTACCGCCGAAAATTCCGCCGGAGCTGACCATGCCTGGTTTATCGGTTGTGCCAATATGCCTAATGAAGATATCGCCTTTGCTATTATCGTGGAAAATAGTGGTTTCGGCGGAGGCGAGGCAGCACCTATTATAAAAAATATACTTACAAATATTTTAGCAAAGGAAGGGAAGTAAAATGTCTACGCTCTTAGACAATCGCTATGAATTAATTGAACGTATCGGCGATGGCGGTATGGCGGAAGTTTATCGTGCTCATGATAAAATGCTGGACCGTTTTGTCGCCGTGAAGATTTTACATCCGCAATTTACAAGTGATGAGGCTTTTGTTAAAAGATTTCGCCGTGAAGCGCAGGGAGCTGCCAAATTGTCCCATCCCAATATCGTCAGTATTTACGATGTCGGCGATTGCGACGGAAAATATTACATTGTAATGGAATATGTTAAAGGTGAAACCTTAAAAGACAAAATAAAACGAGAAGGACCGCTATCTATTAATACGGCTCTGCAGATTGCTGAAGAGATAGCCAGCGCTCTGGAAAATGCCCATGCCAATAATCTTGTACACTGTGATATCAAACCGCATAATATCCTGATTAATGAAGCAGGTCACGTAAAAGTGGCGGATTTCGGCATTGCCCGTGCTACAAGTTCTTCTACCATAACATACACCGGTTCTGTCGTCGGTTCAGTACATTATTTTTCGCCGGAACAGGCAAAAGGACATACGATAAGTCCCAAATCCGATATTTATTCACTCGGTATTGTAATGTATGAAATGGTTACGGGACAGGTTCCGTTCAATGGTGAAACGGCTGTAAGTATTGCCATAAAACATCTGCAGGAAGCGCCTATTCCGCCGCATGAGCTCAGGGAAGACCTTCCGCCGCTCGTGGAGGCAATTATTCTGAAATCCATGGATAAAAATCCTGATAACAGATTTTCCAGCACGGAATTGATAAAGGAAATCGAACGCGCTAAAGTCAAGCCGTTTGACAGTGTTAATATTCCGGTTAATGATCCGTTTGCTACACGGGTGCTTACAAATGAAGAAATGCAGGAACTGCAAAATATCGAGCCTGTTTCCGTTCCGAAGCAGAAACCTTCCAGACCTCAGCCTGCCTATCAGCCGGCACCGCCTGCCGCACATGAAAAATCTTCGGGATTTTTTAATAAAAAATTCGCTTTCAGCCTGGTAATAATTTTAATATTGGGTTTTTGCATCGGCGCATTTTTATCTTACGGAGATTTCTGGAGCAGCAAAACGGTTACTGTGCCGAATGTCGTAGGTATGAGTCAGGCGCAGGCGGAAGAAACGCTGAAGGCGGAAAATCTCCGTGTGGAAATAGCAGAAACTTTTGATGATAAGGTTGCACCGGGAAAAGTTGCTTCGCAAACGCCGGAAGCCGGCAGAACAGTAAAGGAAAACCGCCTTATTACCATTTATATCAGTAAGGGCGGTGAAGAAGTGACCATGCCTAATATTGTAGGTATGATGCAGAATGAAGCTCAATCCCAGCTTGCCAAACTGAATTTGAAAATCGGTCAGGTAACAGAAGAGTTCTCCGATAAGCCGCAGGGCACAGTGTTGCGTCAGTCTGTCGCCGCTAGCGGCAAGACTACGAAAGGGGCAAGCATTGATATTACTATCAGCAAAGGCAAAGAGATTAAAAAAGTCAGTGTACCTGATGTTACAGGAATGTCCGTTGACGCTGCCAAATCAGCTCTGTCGGCACAAGGTCTGAATGTTTCCGTTTCGGCTGACAGCGGCCAGGTAACGGCGCAGAGTATACCGGGCGGCTCGCAAGTGGACAGCGGTTCTGCAATATCGCTTACGGTTACTGATAATTCATCCGCTAATGCCCATAGGGCGAATTCGAGCGAAAACAGCGATAATACCAATGTAAATACGCAGGCACCTGAACACGGCACGTCTGCGCCGAAAGAAAATACGACAGGCAATGTAGCTGTACCGCAAAGACAAAGAGATTAACGAGGAGGTTTTTATGAACGCCGTTATATTATTATCCGGTGGACTGGATTCCACGACCTGCATGGCTGTTGCCAAAAGTCAGGGATATGATTTGTATCCTATAAGTTTTAATTATCATCAACGCAATAAAATAGAATTGGAAAGTGCCAAACAGATTGCCGAATTTTTCGGTGCTAAAAGACATTTAATCATCGATACGAACATGAACGCCATCGGCGGCTCTGCGCTTACCGATGAACATATCGCCGTACCGAAGGGTGATGTTAACCGTTCTGACGTTCCGGTAACGTATGTACCGTCCCGCAATCTGATTTTCTTGAGTTATGCACTCGGTTATGCTGAGGTTGTTAAGGCTGACGCCATTTTTATTGGCGTCAATGCTGTTGACTATTCCGGCTATCCTGACTGCCGTCCGGAATTCATTCAGAAGTTCCAGGAGCTTGCTAATTATGCCTGCAAGGCTACGGTTGTTGACGGCAAAAGTATTAAAATTGTGACGCCGCTGCAAAAGCTGTCTAAAAAGGAAATAATCCAGCTTGGCAGCAAACTGGGAGCACCGTACCATTTAACCCGCAGCTGTTATAACGGCAGAGAAAAGGCATGCGGTGTCTGCGACAGCTGTAAACTTCGATTGAGAGGTTTTGCTGAAGCCGGCATCAAAGACCCGATTGCATATGAAAAAATGCCGATGGACAATGCTAAAAATCATATTACTTATGAAAATGGAGAGTGAGCCCTTGCAAGACGTTCAAAATCGTACAGATAAACGCGGCATTGCCATTCAACGTGTCGGCATCAGTGAAGTATATCTTCCTTTACAGATAAAACAGGGTAATCATATTCAGCCAGTAGTCGCTGATATAAAATTTACCGTGGATTTACCCATGGAATATAAAGGAACGCATATGAGCCGTTTCCAGGAAATCCTGACGAAATGGCACAGTACACCGATTGGACAGAATGAAATCCGCAATATTTTAGATGAAGCCATTGAAAAGCTCGGTTCTTGTTCGGCGCATCTGTCGATGAGTTTCAAATATTTTATTGAAAAAACAGCTCCTGTCAGCGGTAAAAAATCACTATTGGATTTAAATTGTAAATTCAGTGCCGCCAAAAATTCCAGCGGGAAAATGCCGTTCATGATGACGGTTAAAATCCCTGTAACGTCGCTTTGCCCGTGCAGTAAGGAAATATCCGAATACGGAGCACACAATCAGCGCAGCATGATTTCTGTCAAAATAAATTATGACGGACAGAAAACGGCACTGGATATAAGAGATATCGTATCTTTGATTGAAGCGCAGGCATCCTGTCCTTTGTATCCTCTGCTGAAACGTGAAGATGAAAAATACGTGACGGAAAAAGCGTATGAAAATCCCAAATTCGTGGAGGATATTCTGCGCGACTGTGTTTTGGCACTGCGAACACTGGAAGGTATCAATTATTTTTCCGTTGAATGTGAGAACTTTGAATCCATTCACAATCATAATGCTTATGCCAGTCATATCGAATATCTTAAATAATAAAAAAGCTTTGGTTTATTCAACAGCCAAAGCTTTTTTTATATTAGTATTAATGGTATAATATTAATGTTTTTTTACAATATTTTACAGGAGGTTTTTTTATGGAGTTATTAAACAGTATCGTCAGTCAGATAAACGATATTTTCTGGAGTTATGTTCTTATTATCCTGCTGATTGCCGCTGGTGTCATTTTCAGTATCCGTACACGTTTTGTACAGCTTCGCATGATACGTGAAATGATTCGTCTTATGACGGAAGGTGTCGGCAATAAGACGGAAGGCCAGCAGATTTCTTCCTTTCAGGCATTTTGTGTAAGTACGGCTTCCCGTGTAGGCGTAGGCAATATTGCCGGTATCGCTATTGCTGTCGTGCTTGGCGGTCCCGGTGCGGTATTTTGGATGTGGCTGATTGCTTTTCTTGGTGCAGCTTCCGGTTTTGTCGAAAGTACACTGGCACAGATTTATAAAATTCCGCGTACTGATGCCAAGGGTTATCTGGGCGGTCCTGCTTTTTACATTAAAAATGCCCTGCACAGCACGAAAGCAGCTGTATTTTTTGCTATCATAATCAGTATTACGTACGGTCTTATTTTCAATTCAGTTCAATCCAACACAATTTCTCTGTCCATGCAGACGGCTTTCGGTTTTGATGCAACGTATATCGGCATTGTAATTGCAATTATCTCCGCTATCGTAATTTTCGGCGGACTTAAACGTATTGCGCGTGTTTCCGAATATCTCGTGCCGTTTATGGCGGGTTTGTATATCCTTGTAGCTTTATTTATCACGTTTTATAATATAACTGAACTGCCGCATATTTTCGCAGTTATTTTTAAAGATGCCTGGGGCATTGACTCCGTTGCCGGCGGCGGTTTCGGCGCTGCTATCATGACCGGTATCAAACGCGGCTTATTCTCCAATGAAGCCGGTATGGGTTCTGTGCCGAATGCTGCAGCTACAGCTGAAGTTACGCATCCTGTAAAACAGGGGCTCATCCAGTCGTTCGGTGTTTTCGTTGATACGTTTTTAATCTGTTCCTCTTCGGCTTTCATCGTTCTTTTAAGTACCGATTATCAGTCGACAGGACTTACAGGCATTCAGCTGGTACAGTACGATTTATCGCTGTATTTCGGTGATATTGCTGTTTCTGCCGTAGCCGTATTCATTATTTTGTTCGCTTTCACTTCCATTGTCGGCAACTATTACTATGGTGAAATAAATATAAAATACCTGTCTGACAACCCGCTGTATCTGAATATTTTCCGTGTACTCGTTACATTCATGGTATTTTTCGGTTCTATTGCCGAACTTAGCCTTGTCTGGAACCTTGCCGACCTGTTTATGGCATTGATGGCAACAACGAACGTCATTGCAATTCTGTTACTGGGTAAAATCGCATTTATTGCACTGAAAGACTACGAACAGCAGAAAAAACAGGGTATTAAAGAGCCGGTATTCAAAGCCAGCATTCTGCCGAAGCAGGACGGTATTTACTGGTGGAAAGATAATAAGTGAAAACTTAATTAAAAAACTTAGCAAAAAAGCAGACTATCGGATAATAGTCTGCTTTTTATTATGCTAAATTTTGCTGTTTCAGCCAATTTTCCATAAGGTTGGCAATTTCTTCATTATTTAAATCCGACATCAGAAAATGTGTATTGCCGAAGATGCCAATATCTGGCAGATGGACAAGTTCCGCCCTGCCACCGTGTCTGTTGACTGTTTCGACGAATTTGCGGGCCATTGCCATTTCACTGCGCCATTTATCTGGACCGATGACATTCGTTTGTTTATCTGCAATATTGTCACCGTAATATAAAATAATCGGCATTTTTGTCAGCCGTTCAAAATCATTCAGCGGTACGCTTTCTGCTTGCGCAGCTACCGGAGCATACGTTGTCGGTATCGGTTCAGGCATTTCATTTTCCGGAAAGACGAATGGACTGCCGCCCGGTTCAAAAGCAACGATGGCTTTTACATTTTTCGTATAAAAAGGCGTGCGCCATCCGATACTGCCGCCCATAGAATGGGTTACAAGAATACTTTCACCGACTTTATCGAAAAGCTGCGCCAGAACTTTTGCATTTAAATTATCATCGAGCTTTCCCGTATACGGTGTCCAACTGCGCTGAAACTGATTTAAATATTCTTCCGAATCGGGTACCTGTACGTTGGAAAACAGTTTCGGATATACACCGAGTCGGCAGAGCATGAATAAAGTGCGGTCGGCGTACAGAGGATTTTTCGCATACGGGTTTTTGTCATCGGCGGCTTCGGTGGAAAGACCGGCTTCCCCTATTCTCGGCTGGTCAATCAGATATACACTGTAACCTTTTCGCAGAAATATATTTTGAAAACCGTCTCTGCCGTCCGGTGTGCTTTCCCATGTGCGTTTTGACTGTGCGCCGCCATGTTGAAATATTATTGGATATTTTCGGTTATTTGCAGGTATCTGATAAAATACGTAGGCATGGTCGCCGTATGCTTTTTGTCCCTGCGGAGCAAGAAAATGCTCCATGGAAAATTCACCTTCATGTGTAACGGTAGCTCCGCCTATAGCGAAGCTTCCCTGAGTTTTAAGCGTAATCATAATTAATCCCTCTTTATTCCAATCCTGCCAGCATGAATACCAGCGGCATAGTAAATACCGAAACAATCGTTGTAAGTGCGATACCCTTTACGGCTGTCGGGTATGCTTGCTTATTGTACAATGCGGCAAGCAGTGCAATTACATTGCCCGACGGTGTAGCCAATGCCGCCATGCATACGGCGAGCAGCAGATTATTGTGAACGAACTGTGCCAAAATATATACAATTACTACCGGTATGACAATCATTTTTATTATGGTAAATAAAATTATTTTTTTATCCGTAAAAATATCGGACCATTTCATATCCATCAGGAATGACCCCATCAGCATCATGGCAAGCGTAGCCGTCATGCTGCCTACCATATGAATGGAGGACGTAATGAAGTACGGCAGACGGATATCGGCGAGATAAACGATAATTGACAGAAAACACGATATCATGCCCGCATTGCATAAACTTTTCAGACTGAATTTTTGATTAGGGTCTTTTCCGCCGCGTATGGTTTGAATGGCGTATGAATAAAACAGCAGATTGAACGGTATCAGAAAAACTGTCATGTAAATCAGCGCGCTTTTGCCGTAAAGACCGTCAATCATAGGTACTCCCATAAAACCGATATTGGTAAAAACGACCATTACATTGATAATGCCGCGCTGGTTTTTCGGATAGCGCAGTATAAGCGGCAGGAGCCATGCGCCAATCATTGCCAGAACAAGCAGACCGCACGCTGCACCAACGGCTACCAGCAAATCTACTCCCTGGATACGTTCACCGTCGCTGACGGCGCCGGACAGGATAATTGCAGGATAAGCTATATTGACCACTATCGCTGAAATCTGCGCCTGATTATCCTTTGTCAGCATATTCTTTTTGCGGGCATACATGCCTACCGCCATCATTACGAAAAAAATCAGCATTTGCTGTAATACAGGCATTGTATCATTTCCTTCATGAGTTTTATTATGTTCGTTTTTCTTTGACGCAAAGAAAAACGAACCAAAAAGAAACCTTTTTTACGTTTTGCTTACGCTGCACTGGGCGAGTCTTCAAGATGCATATATAGATACAGCCGGTACAATAGCTAGAAACGTTTGGAATTCGGCTCGTATCTTCAAATGTCCAGCAGGAACTTAAATTGAGCTGAAGGACGTTGAATTTGCTAATCATCTCAAGTTTTGTGCCCGTGGTGATTTGGGTTTATTTCTTTGGGCTTCAGAGATATTTATATGTTTTTTCCCATTTTATAGCTTATATTCATTGCCGGAAGTTTTTTGACGTCGCCTTTTTCATATGCGCCCGTTCCGTAGACTATTCCTTTTACTGTGGCATCTTCAATACAGTCGACTAAACCGTACAGAGCATCAAGCGCTCTTTTCGTAAAAGCTTCTTCTTCGGCTGCCGTGATGATAAAATAAAAATCCTTATGACTGAGACTTCCCAGATAATAACAAGGCAGTGTGCGGTCAATCAGTGTTTTCATCTGTCCGCTGATGGCATAGAAGTAAACAGGCGACGCCAGTACGATAACATCGGCTTTTTCCATTTTGTCAATGATTTCGGCTACGTCGTCATTTTGGAAGCAGTGACCTGTTTTCTTGCAGACATAGCAGGCAAGACAGAAATTTATCTTTTTATCGCGCAGATAGATTTTTTCCGCTGTATGGCCGGCCTCTTCACAGCCTTTAATGAACTGGTCGCATAAAATATCGGAATTGCCGCCTTTGCGCGGGCTTCCGGCTATAACTAAAACAGATTTTCCCATGATAAAACTCTCCTAATATAAATTTAACGAATGAAATTAGTCAAAACGGCTGTTTCCTGTTCCGGCATTGATATGCCCATTTTTGTGGCAATATCCTTGCATTTGAGAAAATACGCCATATTTTTACCTAAAATACGCATGGTCTGTATTCCTTCGATATCCTGCTGAACATCTTCCGCTTTCGCTCCGTGAACGATTGTCCAGTAGCGTGAAGAAATAATCGGCATCTGCATAAGAGCAAAATATTTGTTTATCTGGTCCCATGTTGCCGTGGTTCCGGCCCGTCTTGCGGATATCACGCTTGCTGCTGGTTTTAAGAGAAAACGGCCGCCTTTGCCACAGAGGTCGGCATAAAAAGCTCTGTCCATGAAAGAAGTCATGCTGCCGCAAATACCGCCCCAGTAGAACCGGCGTACCGAATACAAATCCGTCATAATCACCAGCAATTTCCAGGAATTCATTAACCGTATCATTGAATACGCATTTATTTTTCTTATCGCAACCGTGACAGCCTGTGCAGCCGGCAATAGGTTTTGTTCCAATCCAGAAAATATCGGTATCCACTTCATTCTGGTTTAAAGATTTACTCACTTCACAAAGAGCCGTATACGTACAGCCGTTTTTATGCGGGCTGCCGTTTACCAGTAAAACTTTCAAAATCGTCATCTCCCTATTGTTATTTATCCAAGCCTTTTTCGTGCATCCATGCTTCCGTAACGTCGGCTATTTTTACATTGTTGAGGTCGGCGAACGGGAAGTGAGTATTGCCTGTGATACCGATATCAGGGAGATGAACTACTGTTACGTCTCCGCCGTATTTATTAACGGTATCCGCCCATAATCTTGCCATTTTCAGACGTACGCGCCAGCTGTCTTTGTTCCATTCGTCAGTAGGCTGCGTTGCTATATTATCGCCGTAATAAATAACAATAGGAATTTTCGTCAGTTTCATGAAATCCTCCATCGGAATTGCTTCTCCAGCGAGTGCACCGAAAGGACTGCTTGTAGCCAGAGGCTGCGGAACTTCTCCTTCAGGAAATACAAAACCGCTGCCCGGTTCATAGGCAATGACTGCTTTTACTTTGTCCGATTTGATTGCCGTATACCAGCCAGGACCGCCACCCTGTGAATGAGTTACAAGTATTCCTTCACCTGATTTGTCGAAAACTTTCGCCATAGCGTCGCTTATCACGTTTGCATTATAATCACCTGTATTCGGCGTTACCTGTCTGTAAAACTGGTTCAAACTTTCTTTGCCCTGCGGGAACTGACTGTTTTTATAAAAATCAGGATATTTGCCCAGACGGAAATTATCAAACCACATCTGGTCGTCCGGTACTGCCGCAATATTTCCCAAAACGGTGCTGCGTCCGGCTTTACCGCGGCGCGGCTGGTCAACAAGATAAACACTGTAGCCACGGCTCAGAAAAATATTCTGAAAGCCGTCGCGTCCGTCAGGTGTAGTTTCCCATGTTTTAGCAGATTGTCCGGCACCATGCAGAAAGACGAGCGGATATTTATGAGCATTTATCGGTTTTTGATAAAATACGTACGCATGGTCGCCGTGAAGCGTCTGTCCCTGCGGATTTGTCGGCTTTGCAAAATCATACATGCCTTCATTTTGTACTACCGTTCCTCCGGCAAAAAAGCTTCCCTGGTCGGCAATCGTTACCGGCTTGTCCATAGCAAAAGCTGAAGTTGTACATACGCTCAGTGCCAGAGCCAAACCTGCCGTTAATGTTTTTATTTTCATCTTGCAACATCCTTTCATCTAGCCAGATTTATTATCATTTCCACTGTTTCAGGGTCATAATGCGAGAAAAATGCGCTTTCTTTTTCATCCAGTGCAGCAATCGCCTTCATATCATCATCGCTCAGTTTAAAATCGAATATGCTGATATTTTCCTGCATACGGTCTTTATGTGTTGACTTCGGAATTACGACTACATCACTCTGCATGAGAAATCGCAGTGCTGTCTGAGCTGCGCTTTTATTGTATTTTCTGCCGATTTCCACCAGAACTGGATTGGTGAACATATCTTTTCTGCCTTCGGCAAACGGTCCCCATGCTTCATGCTGAACATGGTATTTCTGCATGATGGCATGAGCTTTTTTCTGTTGATGGAAAACATGTGTTTCTATCTGATTTACAGCCGGTTTTATTTCCACGAAACTGCACAGGTCGACAAATCTGTCCGGATAGAAATTGGAAATACCGATAGCACACAGTTTGCCTTCTGTATAAGCATCCTCCATAGCGCGGTATGTTCCGTAGTAATCGTTGAAAGGCTGGTGAATAAGCATTAAATCGATATAATCTGTTTGCGGTTTCTGAAGTGAAACATCGATTGAAGCTTTTGCTTTATCATAACCGCCGTTGGAAATCCAGATTTTCGTGGTCAGGAACAAATCTTCGCGCGGTAATCCGCATTTAGCGACGGCTCTGCCGACTCCCTCTTCATTGCCGTAAGATTGAGCCGTGTCAATCAGTCGGTAGCCGACACTGATAGCATCGGTTACGCATCGTTCGCATTCATCGGCGGAAACCTGATATACACCGTAACCCAGTTTTGGCATTTTCACGCCATTATTTAAAATTACATATTCCATTTCAATAGCCCCTTATTTATTTACAACTTTTGTACCGCCGTAAACTTCCGACATATCCATTTCAGCCAAAGCCTTATCTATTTGAGCAATTTCCTGAGCTGTAAGATTTATGTCGGCGGCTCCTATATTTTCAATAAGTCTGTTTTCCTTTCTCGTTCCCGGAATTGGCACGATATACGGCTTTTTGCAAATCATCCATGCAAGGGAAATCTGTGCAGGTGTTGCCTGTTTTTCTTCAGCCATATCATTAATCAGTTGTAATAATTTTCTGTTACTTTCATATGCTTCCGGCTGAAACTGCGGCATAACTGCCCTGTAATCACCTTTTTCCGTAAATCGGCTGTCCGCCGTATATCTTCCTGAAAGAAAGCCGTTGGCCAGCGGGCTGAATGCGACAAAGCCGATATTCAGTTCTTCCAGCACAGAAAACAGATTTTCATAATTTCTGTACATCATATGATAACGGTTTTGAATTGCTGTCAGCGGACAGATTTTATGTGCCCGGCGGATTGTTTCTTCCGTCGCTTCCGACAAACCCCAGTGCAGGATTTTTCCTTCCCTGATTAAATCCGCCATAACACCTGCCACTTCTTCAATCGGCACATTTTTATCAAGGCGGTGCTGATAGTATAGGTCTATATGGTCGGTCTGCAGTCTTTTCAGCGAACCTTCCACTGATTTGCGTATGAACTCCGGTCGGGAATCGGTAACGAGCGGCAGCGGAATTATGCCGCTGTCATGGTCGAAGGTAATGCCGAACTTCGTAGCGATGACAACTTTATCGCGGTAGGGCTTTAGGGCTTCGCCCACGATTTTTTCATTGATATGCGGGTCGTCCGCCGTACCGTAAATTTCTGCTGTGTCGAAGAAAGTATAACCTGCTTCTACGGCTTTTTGAATAAATTTTACGGCTGTATCCTTATCCACCGGTTCGCCGTAAGCATGGCTAAGACCCATACATCCGAGACTGACAGCGGAAACTTTTAAATCCTTGCCTAAAATTTGGTATTTCATAACAAAACTTCCCTTCTGTAAAATGTTTAACCTTCTATTTAAGTATAAATAAATAATCCATCTGACAGAAGTTTCTCTTTGTTTACCAGTTTAAACCTGAAAGTTATAAGCAAAGCAGTATTTCCTCTATTGTCTGTAGCAGCTGACGCACATGCGGAGTGGGATTTGGCGCGTGCATTATACCGAACGGAACTTTGTAATTCCAGTCGACGGGAATTATTTTTATCAGTGGATGTGTATTGACCCAATTCGGAATTACCGTTAAAATACCGTTGCTGTTTTCGCATTGGTTGAATACATCCAGACTGTAGAAAGGAAAATCCGTTATATTTATATCAGGACGGTTTTTCTGCAAATCACGGCGCAGTTCATCTATATATTTATTCCAGCCTTCAGTGATAATCATCAGATTTTCACCTGACAGGTCGTCAAGATACAGAATTTTTTTCTCCGCCAGTCTATGATGGATAGATACGCCGCAGCAAATCGGCGTCATGCAGAGTTTCAGAGCCTTACAGCCGCGTGTCTGTAAAAATTTTTCATCAAATACGCCTGCCACCAAATCAATATTGTCACCCAGATTTTTTAAAATTTCCCGTGCATTTTCCGGTGTATTGGCATACGGAACGAGCTGAAATTTCATATCGGGATATTTAACATGGATTTTATCCCAGATGTCCAGCAGAAACTGCCCCGGTGTCATTGGTGATATGCCTATGCGGATTGTATCTTCCGTTTCCTGCATTGCTTTTTGCGCCCGCAATACAGCGTCCTTGCTATAATCAATGATATATTTGGCGTCTTTATACAGAGATTTGCCGGCTTTTGTCAACGTCAAACCGCGGTGCGTCCGCACGAACAGTTGCAGATTAAGTTCATTTTCCAATAGATTAATCTGTTTGATGACAGCCGTCGGCGATATATACATTTGCTCGCTTGCTTTGGAAAAACTGCCGGCATCGGCAACTTTTAAAAAAGTTTCTATCTGCGGATTATACATAAAATTACCTGCTTTCAGTTAAGATAAAGTTATTTGTGCGCTTTTTTATGACTGAGGTAAATGGACGAGCCGATTACCAGAACACCGCCGATTACGGACAGCGTGTGCATGATTTCGCCGAAAAATACATAGCCCCAGAGTGCATTGAAAAATACGCCAGATACATGACAAAGCTTACAAGTACCTGATTGGCGAATTCATATGCCTGCGTCATGAAATTCTGCCCGAACAGTGAGGTCAGTGCTATGCCCAAAAGCAGAAACCATTCGTAGTGGGTAGGCATATGATGATTATTGTACATCATGGCAAGACCGATAAATACACTGCACAAGAACAGATAAAATATTACTTCCCATGAAGTATGACCGCCGTTTTCGAATAATTTATGAATAGTGGTGTAGACAACTGCTCCCGTAAAGGCTGAAGCTATGGCAAACAGCGCATAGACGGAAAAAGAATTGTACTCCCATGGGCGCAAAATCAGACATGTTCCTAAAACAATGATGATTAAAGGCATTATAGTATGTGAAGGCAGTTTTTCTTTCAGGTAAATTGCTGATATTATCAGCACGAAAAATGCCGATAACTGCTGCAATATGGAAGCATCGCCCAAGTGCATGCCTGATACAGCCAGAAATATCAAACACATGCTCATGCCGCCGACAACACCGCGAAATATCAGAGTTCCTCTGTCTTTATGCGAAAATTTTATTTTCCCTATGCGCATGATAAGTAATATCATGAAAATACTAATGACGCTGCGTACAAAAATAATTTCACCTGTACCGAGCGTATGACTTGCCTCTTTAACCAGAACATTCATAAAGCTGAACATAAGCGAAGACAGCATGGCGAAAACCAAACCTCTGTTCATGATAGCACATCTTCTTTCTCTAAAAAAATAAGAGATTATGAAGGATATCTCCACAACCTCTTTTCCATATAGCTAAAATTTTATTTTACATAACCCAGTTTTTGTAACCAGGCTTTTGTTTTTTCAACATCGTTTTTGCTGGCAGTCAACCCTTCTTTTATTGCGGCTTTTTGGCAAAGCTCTTTTATCATCGGCATACTTTCGGAAATATCACTGCCGCCACTTGTACAAAACGGAACAATCGTCTTACCGCTTAAATCGTAGCTTTCCAGAAATGTTCCTATAGCCATCGGAGCTGTATGCCACCAAATAGGATAACCAATGAATATTGTATCATAATCATTCATGTTGTCAATAACAGTACTTAGCTGCGGTCGTGCATTACTGTCCTTTTCCGCTTTGGCGACTTCGGTACATTCATGGTAATCGCTCGGATACGGATTTACCGTTTCGATTTTCACGATATCGCCGCCAATCATATCATGTATCTGCTGTGCTACAGCCTCTGTATTGCCACTGTGCGAAAAATAAGCTATTAAAATTTTCTTATCCGAATTTGAACTGCCGTTTGCCGGTGCTGAACTTTCAGCCTGAATTTGATTTTGGTTTGACTGAGTAGCCGAACCGTTGCCGCAGGCGGCAAATAATAACGACACCATTACGGTCAGACAGATAGAGATTAATTTTTTCATTGCAAAACTCCTCAGATTATTATGTATTGATTTGATGTACCGCCTAAACCAGTTTAACCGGTACATCAAATGGCTAGTTGTTGTATTGTTGTATTATAAATGAGATTTTAAATCCCCGGTGGGGCATTATTTATATGACTGCTGATAAATGGCTATGCAGTCTTCTTTTGTAAGCTGAACTCTGTCGCAGGCAAACAGGCCGCCCATAGGTCCCATGGCATTATCCGCCATTTTCGGAAATTCATCCGGTGTAATGCCGTAGTCGCTCATTTTTAAGTCGGCTACATGGCACTCTTCCAGCAGTTTTTCCAATACAGTGAGAAAATCTTCTGCTTTAGTCGCATTTTCCATGCCCATGGCTTTTGCCATCTGTATAAAGCGTTCCGGACATACATTATGTTTAATGATATTGCCGAAATATGCACGGGAAAGCATAATAAGACCTGCACCGTGCGGAAGTTCCGGATGATAAGCGGATAAAGCATGTTCCAGTGAATGCTGGCTGGAAGTCGTACCTACACACATTACGGTTCCGGATAGAATATTGCCGAATGCCACGTGTTCTCTCGCTTCCAAATCATTACCGTTATTCACGGCACGTGCCAGATATCTGCCGATATTTTCAATGGCGATGATAGCATACATATCACTCATCAGATTGGCGAATTTGGAGATATATCCTTCCAGGCTGTGGCTCAGTGCATCAAATCCCTGATAAGCAGTAAATTTCGGCGGAACAGATTTTTGCAGATTAATATCTTCCACACAAAGTACAGGGAAAATATCCGGCGTCTTAAGACCTACTTTTTCATTCGTTTCCGGATTGGTTATTACGCAGCCTGCATCAGCTTCCGAGCCAGTGCCTGCTGTTGTGCTTATGGCTACAATCGGCAGCGGTTTATTTGCTATCGGCTGGCCTTTGCCTGTGCCGCTGGCAATATAGTCCCATAAATCACCGTCATTTACCGCCATGACGGCAATTGCTTTTGCCGAATCGATTACGCTGCCGCCGCCCAGTGCTACGATAAAATCACATTTATTTTCACGGCAGAATTTTGCTCCTTCCATTACCGTATCCTTTAACGGATTGGCCTGAACCTTGTCAAAAACAGCATAGTTGACTTTTGCCAAGGATAATTGTTCTTCCACTTTATCTAAATAACCGTATTTTTTGGCGGAAACGCCGTTGGACAATACAATCATCGCGTTCACGCCGAGACAGTCTTCTTTGTGCAGATTGTCCAAAGCTCCTTGTCCGAATAAAATTTTAGTCGGTACATACATAGTAAATCCCATGTTCAAAGCCTCCATTGTATTTATGAATAATATTTGTTATATTATTTTTAAATCTAGTTAAATTCTAGGACTTAAACAAATGTTTAAGTCAAGTATTTTTTAGAAAAAAATTTATTAAGGTGATGTATATGCCCTACACTATAGGAGAAATTGCTAAATACTTAAATATTCCATCGTCTACGCTTCGTTTTTACGATAAAATGGGATTAATGCCGTTTGTTGACCGCTCCGAAAGCGGTATTCGCTTGTTCAAGGACAGTGATATTGAATGGCTGCTCATTATTGACTGCCTGAAAAAATCCGGTATGCCTGTAAAAAATATCCGTGAATTTATCAAGCTTGTTGAACAGGGCGATGCTTCCATCGATAAAAGGCTGGAAATGTTCCAGCAGCAACGCCGACATGTGGAAGAAACTATTGCTTCTCTGGAAGAGCAGTTAAAAATTTTGAAATTCAAATGCTGGTATTATAAAACCGCCAAAGAGGCAGGTACGACGAAAGTTCCCCGTAATATGAAGGAAGATGAGCTGCCGGAGGAATTTCGGCCGGTACGTCATAAACTGTGTCGCTTGAATGAAAAGTGAACATACAAAAAACAGCTAAAGGATAAAATTTTATCTTTTAGCTGTTTCTTTATTTATGTTTCATTTAAAAAATCATCAACGGCATTTCTGATTGCGGAAAAGTTAAATCCTTTACGGTAAAGGTACGCCTGACATTTCTGTCTGTCCGCTGTTCGTTTGAAATGTGCCGCCAAAAGTTTCATACAGGTACGGTATTCATAATTATCCGTGTCAATATCGCATTTTATCTGAGCATTTTCAATATCGGCGGAGCTGAAGCCTTTTTCCTTTAATTTATATAAAATAGCCTTGATACTGCGTTTCTGTTCGTTGATATATGCCGTATACTGTCGCTGACACAGGTCGCTGTCATCTATATAGCGGCGGTTCAGTAATTTTTCCATCGCTGTGGCGATTTCCGCTTCATCATAACCGCGTCTTTTGAGCTTATCTGTCAGCTGTTTTTCACTGTAGGCACGCACCGCCAGTAAATCTACGGCATAAACGAGTGCCGTTTTATTATTCTGCACTTTCATTTTCTGTTGCTGTTTCTATTTTTTTATCGTCTTTAATATTTTCTTCTTCAGGTGCAGTCGGTCTTGCAAACAGTTTTTCTCTGATTTTATTTTCAATTTCCAGCGCCGTATCCGCATGTTCTTTCAAATATGCCTTAACGTTTTCCTTGCCCTGACCGAGACGCGTTCCCTGATAAGAGAACCATGAGCCGCTCTTATCCATGATTTCAAAGGCTACGCCCATATCGATGAGGCTGCCTTCGCGGGAAATGCCTTCGCCGTACATGATATCAAATTCCGCTTGTTTAAACGGCGGAGCAACTTTATTTTTAACGACTTTAATGCGTGTGCGGCTGCCGACAGGGTCGTTGCCCTGTTTAATCGTATCGATTTTACGTACGTCAAGACGGACGGAAGCATAGAATTTAAGTGCACGGCCGCCGGTTGTCGTTTCCGGATTGCCGAACATTACACCGACTTTTTCACGAATTTGGTTGATGAAAATTGCTGTAGTGCGGGATTTACTCAAAACACCGGTAAGTTTGCGCATGGCCTGAGACATAAGACGTGCCTGAAGTCCCACATGTGAATCTCCCATATCGCCTTCAATTTCAGCTTTCGGCACAAGAGCCGCTACGGAGTCAACTACGATGATGTCTATCGCACCGCTTCTGACAAGAGCGTCAGCAATTTCCAGAGCCTGTTCGCCGTTGTCCGGCTGAGAAATAAGCAGATTGTCAATATCTACGCCGAGTCTTTTTGCATATACCGGGTCAAGTGCATGTTCGGCATCGATGAAGGCAGCCACACCGCCTGTTTTTTGCGCTTCAGCCACCATATGCAGAGCGACTGTCGTTTTACCGGAGGATTCCGGTCCGAAAATTTCAACGATACGGCCGCGCGGTACGCCGCCGACGCCGAGAGCCGCATCCAGCGGCAGACAGCCGGTATGAATTACTTCAATATTCATATTGGCAGAAGCATCTCCCAGTTTCATGATGGAGCCTTTGCCGAAATCACGTTCAATCTGTTTTAAAGCATTTTGCAATGCTTCAACTTTATCCATTGATTTATCCAAAGAAATCACCTCGTATTTATAAATAGCCGATGATTAAATTATACTCTACTTTGATGATGTTTATCAAGAATATTGTTCAGAAAACCGAACTTTTATGAACAGAGGGGAAAAATCCGCCAAACCCATTGAGATTTTTTATGAAATAGTGTAAAATAATAAACAGTGTTAATTTTTTTTGAGCATAATTTTTTAATGGCCTAATCTAGCTCAGGAGCGGGAAAACCAATTCTTTGGGGTGAATTTGCCAAATGCAGAAGAATATCTCTATTCTAACCCGTCAGCTAATCTCGCAGGCTTTATGGAGAGGAGTCCTTTTTTTGAGTAAATTTGTTCGTATTTTAGTCCTATCTTTATGTTTAATCTGTACAGCTTCCATTGCCAGCGCTTCGTCCTTTCGTTTAGGCGACCAGGGCAATGAAATTGCAGAAATTCAGGCGGCGCTTGCCAGTCAGGGTTATGATGTTGTTGCTGACGGCGATTTCGGTCCGGCAACTCAGGCAGCCGTTCAGGCTTTTCAGCAGGCGAACGGTCTGGACAATGACGGTTTGGTCGGCGCTATGACATATCAGGCATTGATGGGACGCAACATGCCGGTGGTAAGCCGCAGTTCCAACTATATTGCCAGACGTATTATCAATAATTCCTTGAATTATGTCGGTGTGCCGTATGTATTCGGCGGTACTACTCCTAGCGGTTTTGACTGTTCCGGTTTCACCCGTTATGTATTTGCCAGTGCTGGTATTTCTCTGCCGCGTACAGCAGATGTACAGTTTGAAGTAGGTGTGCCTGTTTCTTACGATAATCTTCAGCCGGGTGATTTAGTATTTTTCTCTACGTATACTTATGGAGCTTCCCATGTAGGCATTTATTTAGGCGACGGAAAATTCATCAATGCTTCTTCCAGCAGAGGTGTTGTGGTTGATTCTCTTAGCATGTCTTATTGGGCAAACACTTATATCGGCGCACGTAGAGTATTATAATTTATAATTACATATTGTGAGTCAGGGGAGACACAGTCTTGTTGTCTCCTTTTTTCTTTACCTAAAAAGGAGGTATGCAGATGATTATTTCCGAAAAATGCCGTCGTTACAGTAATTTATCCGGTATGAGAATAAATATGCTGCAGCGTATCAATAAAGTATTACCGTTTGTTGCTGACCTTACATATACGCATATTGCCGTCTATGTAAAGGCAAAAGATGACAATAATTTTGTTGTTGTTTCTACGATTGAACCGCATACTGCTTTCAATCCGTTCAAGCAAATTCTTCTCGGCAAGTTGATACCGTACATACAGGAGCCTTTAATTAACAAATGTATGGGCAGCAAAAAAAGCTGCCATGGACGGCGTGAGCTCGATTTTGGCAGATTTATAGATATGTACACTTTTCCCGTTATCGATGATAATGAAGTAATAGCCGTTATCTGCATGGAGGTAAACAGTGACGACGCGCAAAAAGACGGTTTCTCCCGCCTGATGAAAACAGCTCGGATACTGCTGAAAAATGCAAACAAAAATACCGACGCTGCGTACAATATGTATAAATCCATCTCCTCGCGCGACGGTATCATCATTACTGATAAGGACGAACGCATCATCTTCGCCAATATGGCGGCTTCGCGCATTTATCACGTGCTGGGCATCAACAATCTAATCGGCTGCCATATCTTCGACCGCCAGCTGACCATGCACATCACGAAAGAAACGATTTTAAACAAATCGCCGTACGAAAAAGAAATTGAAGCGGGCAACCTCATAATAATCAAGCGGGATATTCCCGTCATGGAAGCGGGCAATCTCGTAACGCGCATAATCATTCTGTCCGACGTAACGGAACTGCGCAAAAAAGACCGCGAACTTTTGATAAAATCCGCCGTTATTCAGGAAATTCATCATCGTGTTAAAAATAATCTGCAAACGATAGCCAGTCTGCTCAGGCTGCAGGCCCGCCGCTCCCGCTCGCCAGAGGTAAAGGAGGCTTTGCGTGAAAGCATCAACCGCATACTGAGTATTTCCGTCGTGCATGAATTTCTCTCCCAGCAGGGAAATGAAAATATCGACGTGGTGGAAGTCACCAGCAATATACTGACTCTGATAAAAGACACTATGCTCGATGAAAACTTCAGCCTGACAACACAGCTTCCCGCCAACAACATCATTCTGCCGTCGAAACAGGCCAGCAGTCTGGCGCTCATCATCAACGAACTAATCTTAAATTCCATTGAACACGGCTTTGCCGGCAGAAGCGAAGGGCTCATCGGGCTTAATATCACGCAGAATTCCCGTGCCTACATTATAGAGCTGTATGATAACGGCTCCGGTCTGCCGGAAAATTTTACGGCTCAGTCGGCAAAATCTCTGGGATTGCAGATTGTACGCAATCTCGTTGAAGGAGATATAGGCGG